>Ga0247842_10000096_pt1 | contig 196233 bp, 169 predicted proteins | sample LaCruzMarch2015__3_FD_192411 | JGI IMG/M metagenome (GOLD analysis project Ga0247842, IMG submission 192411) | Freshwater microbial communities from meromictic Lake La Cruz, Castile-La Mancha, Spain - LaCruzMarch2015_19m | ecosystem: Environmental > Aquatic > Freshwater > Lake | place: Spain... | reverse complement strand
TAGAGTTGAAAAATCTTGATTTCACCAAGCGTTACCGTATTAACGGCATCAATTATCTTGTCAGTGAGATTGCCGTCACATTGAATAAATCCTCGATCAAATCCGCTCAGCTCAAGTGCTTCACTGCACCCTGATGCTGTCCTTTATTTCCGCGCGATCTCATGGTACTATTGCACCATGATTGACATCACCGAGGAACCCAATCTCATTTCTTTTGCCGGGAATCCGGTCATTTATGAAGCCTGCTCGGATAATTACCTGATCTCGCTTGGTTCTCCTGCTCACTTCGAACTTGTGGTATCATCCATTGATACCACGGTCGGTCATTCTTTCCATCTTCAGTTTGCGGGGAAAACCCTGATTTTTCAGTCAGCCGGTTTCACCGGGTTTGATGGTTTGCTATTTGAAGTCGCATATATCGGGCAGACCTTTAATGATTTCGCAAACAATATTTTCCAGTGTTTTCTTTCAAATTATGACATCCAAAAGTATTTCAATGTTTCGCTGGACCCGCCAGGAACAAGCCAGCGAATTATCAAGCTCCAGGCAAAGGAGTCCGGTGCCGATTGTTCCGTAGTACTTTCGAATAACGGAGTTTCGGGGGTAGGGCAGGGGGTAAACACTCCCGGAACAGATGATATTTACACGGATTACTTCAGTATCCTTTGCCTAATCCGTGATACGCTGAATAATCCGATAGGGGAGGACCTTAAACCCAGCGATTTCATCGGCTGTGCTAGGTTCGATATCTCTGATTATTTGAGATCAAAGTTTACAGCATGGGAAATTACACGCTTCGAATTTCCAGAACTTGCCGGGAATGTCAGGATTCACGGCTGGGATTATCTTCTCAAATACCGGGTATCATTTGCAGAAAGCATTGCCGGCAATGTAAGAGGCCTTCAGTCGGACGGATGGAAATACGCCCTGGCCGGTGGGCTTAACCATGAACTGCTGACTTCACTTAATGAGAAGTACCTGGAATATTTCTCAATCCCGGCAAACAAGTCCAAATTCCTTTCCTGGCTTCCTACAACGAAATATTCCCGCTCCGGAGTCATGGAGAAACTGTTTTTCCTATTCCAGGGCAACCCAACCGGAGTTCAGTATAGGCTGGTTGTGGTCATCACCTTTACAGACGGATCCCATAAAATTGTGAACGCAACCCCGCAAGTGGTGTATCCGGCTTTTTCAGTGATAGAGTTCAAAGTAGGCTTTGATCACCTTGACCTGGTGAATGCTCAATATGGCAAAACTGTCCAGTCATGGGAAGTCTATCTGATGGACAGCAACGATGACTTACTGTCTGAAGTAAGGGTATTCTATAACGATACCAGGGTGTTTGAGAATGAAAAGGTCTTTTTTTACCGTAATTCTTTTTCGGCCTATGATACTTTCAGGTTTTTAGGAAAGTCCGAATTGAACCTGGAATATGAACGCCAGATAGGAACTATAGTCCGGGAAGAAAAATACTCCTTCTTTAATGCTTCAACCAAGCAGTTCAGCGCGAAAGAAACTGAAAGCTGTAAAGCCAATTCCGGATGGATATCCTTAGGGGAAAAGAATTGCCTTAGGGAGCTTTTATTGTCAACTGAGTCATACGAGCAGATCGGTAAGGAACTATTCCAGATCGTAGTGAAGTCGGCCAAAGTAACTCCATTCCTCAAAGACGGAGAATACCTGTACAACCTGGAAATCGAGTACGAACGCTCGTATCAGAACTCCTTCTTTTCGGTTCATGTTCCGGAAAGCTCAGCCAATGCGATAATCTTACCGCAGCCTCTGACCTGGGATAACATGGAGGTAAGTTTTGATGACATGGAAATAACATTTGACCAGATAGAATATTAAGCTATGGCAAGACAAGAAATAAATCTCGGGATTGTCCCGGGTGACAAAAGGGGTGACAAACTGCGGGTAGGCGGGAAGAAGATCAATGAGAATTTCACCGAACTGTATAACAGTTTGCAAAACGGCCAGTCTTCTCCAGTCATTGCAGGAAAACATGTAATTACAGAAGATGAAAGCAACAGGCTTACTGAGATCCATGTGATCATCACGTCTCCGGGATCCGGAAAGATCATTGATCTGATTTCTTTAATTGCCCGGATCACTCCGATGCCGCCGCCAATCGGAGGATTGAATATTTATCCTAACCAGACGCTGAATGTAACCACGGATGGAGATACCGAAACACAGGACTGGGGATATTTTCCGTCACTGTTTCTGATGTCTCAAAATACCGAGATACAACGAATGACGCCGGTGTTTTCTACACAATTGTTCACCAATACCCCGGTTTATGTTTGCCTTTCCGGTGGTGAGAACCCAAAATCCGGAAGTGCACAAATAGAGCTTTTCTTTCTGTACCGGATTATTGACCCGGCAGCTTCCGGAACACCCGGTGGCGGTGGATCAACACTTCAGGTTGTTCAGTCTTTTGTCAACCAAAGCGAAATCACTGTTCAACACAATCTTCAAAAGTATCCGACAGTGGTTATTGTTGACACCACCGGTCGGGAATTAATCTCAGAAATAACCCATGAATCAACAGATGAGATGGTGATCCGTCTCAATCCTGCTGCAAGCGGTAAGATAATTTACAGTTAACCTTTTTACAAACCTTAAAATCACAAACATGGCAAAGAAAGTATTGGTCCCGTTGGACTTCAATAAAAACGAATTGCAGAATGCTGTAATTCAAAACCTGGCATCGGCACCGGCAAGTCCGATAAAAGGCCAGAAGTATTTCGACACGACTGACAATTATGAGAAATACTGGAATGGAACGGTCTGGGTAAAGTCTGTTGATCCCACTGCCATTGACCACAATTCCCTACTCAATCGGGGCACAAATACCCATGCCGCGATTGATACCCATCTTGCATCGACTTCTAACCCTCATGCCACAACCAAAGCCCAGGTTGGGTTGACCAATGTCGATGATATCAAGCAAATGCCTTTGGCTTACCTTGATACTGATGGTACCCTGTCAGCAAATTCTGATGTGAAAGTTGCCAGCCAGAAGGCAACTAAAACCTACGTCGATGTGCAGGTCGGAAATATCCAGGGTCAGATCACGGCGGGAATGGTTTATAAAGGCACCTTTGATGGTAGCCAGACTATTGCTGCTCAGGGGATCACAGCCATTCAAAAGGGTTGGTTCTGGAAAGTGACGGTAGCAGGTACCACCTCAGGAGTGAGCACCCCATCGAACACAGGTGTAAATATTGGCGACATGGTAATTGCCAATATCACCAAAGGTTCAGGCATTGTCGCTGCCGACTTTGACGGGGTTGACAATACTGAATCCTCTGATCTGGTTAAACTGGCCGCTGTCCAGACGCTGACCAATAAATCCATCGATGCTGATCAGAATACTATCACCAACATTGAGACGATGGATTTTAAATCCGGCGTCATTGATACGGATGGTGCGCTGACTGCCAACAGTGATTTAAAGTTGGCAACCCAGAAAGCAACAAAGACTTATGTTGATGGCAAGACGACCGGTCGCACTAAGAAATACGTGGGAACCATCACTGCTGTTGCCACGCAGACCATTGCAGCCGCTACTCATGGTTGCGGAACGGATCTGATTGTTGCCGTTTATGAAACGATCTCCACCACCCGGTATTCCGTTGAAGTTGACATCAACGTGAATGCTGCCGGCGATGTAACCTGGACTTCAGCAACTGCAATCACCGGACAGATCGTGATCATAGGTTAATCTTAAATAGTCGTTATGCCTTCGTTTAAAACAAATCTGGATATTCAACAAAATCAACTTCTCAATGCGGTGCTGCATAATCTACGGGATTTACCTCAAAATCCCGTAGAAGGGCAGTTGTATTACAATGAAGGAAAACATACTGCCTATCTTTGGAATGGTGAATACTGGATGCCCTGGGGTGAATATTCAGGCGGCCAGGGCCAACAGGTCAAGCAATATTTCCTGAATATTCCAAACCCATCCATTAAATCGTCGATGGTTTTGGTCAGGTTATATGAGAACCAGGATGTCGTAAGGATCGATTCTCATTTCAGTACTGAATCAATTGTAAATTTTCTTATTGAGTGCAGAAGTTCAGTCAATGAAAGAGGATTTTCATTGACTGATCGTCAGATTGAGGCAGTTTATGCTGGAACAGAAACAACGGATTTCGCAAACTCAACTTTGCCACAAGACAACTGGCTTTATCTCGATATTGTTCAGAAAGACGGGGGAGAAATTGTACCTAAAGAAGGTGATCCAGCAGTTATTCCAGGAGAAACTGAGCCACCTTCGACTACGATTGATGCTGAAATACTCGGATTATTGACGATAACGATCACCTGCGTTGTCAGGTGATCGTTATTATAATATGGTATATCAAGTATTTCTAGTCTTTCAAGCTACGTTTATACAAGGTTTCCTGCAAAACTTTCAACTGTTCTCTTTCTTTGAGCTTTTGATAGCGTTCACAACGCACAATCTCACCACCATTTGGTACAGGGTTCCATCCGAGACCATCGATCGTCTCAAAACAGGTATTGATTCGAGAGACTATAAGCTCCAAACTTCGAACTTCTGCATATGATTCTCGGTGTCTTTGGAGGGATTGAAGGGATTTAGCAATGATCCTGAGGTATTCGGTAATATTCCCAATATTTGAAAAGATCCTATACTGTTCATATTCAATTACTACTTTCCCCATCAACCTTTCAACTTCAGAAAACGCCTGGCGAATTTTATTTTCATTACCGGCTTGGTCTTGATTTATGTTGAAATAAAACCAGTTGGTTTTATAATGCCGGTAGAGTTCTATAGAGATGTCGTTATAAATAACGAGCGCATCATTTAGTTCTTCATTGATTCTGGTCTGAAAAGCGATAGCATGTTTTTGGTTTTTAAAAGAAATTTCCGTTTTACTGCCAAGTGAAACACGCCAGCGATTCTCATCAATTTTCAGACTTCGACCATCAGGAGGGATAATATTTTTGAATTCAATTCTTTTCATGATGAAATGAAGGTTGATTTGAATAATATTTTAGTACATTGAAAATCAATTATGTAAATTCATTATAGGAGGTTAACCGGAGGTTATTCTCCCGTTATTCTTTGTTGATTCTCAATGTTATAAAGGAATATGAGCGCAAATATAAGGAAATAAACCGGAGTATTTACGCTTTTGGAAAATTTAACTAACTGATAATCAGTATATGAGAAATACTAATTTGTCTTATAATTAATATTATGTTAAATAGAAAATAACGGATTATTAAATTATTGGGCTAATAAGTTCATTTTTTATTCTATAACTTATCCCCTGTCGTTTTGTAAAAAAAAAAGAGGCGGTATTTCCAGCCTCTTTTTTTTTACAATGACCTTCTTTATTTCTTCTGGAGATTAATGATTTTCTCATTGACTTCCTTTGCCTTATCCGTCATCTTTAATCGGACATAAATTTGTTTTAAAGCCATCAGTGTATCAATATCCGTAGGACTGATTGCAGAGGCCTTCTCAAGATAAGGAATTGCTTTCGTCAGAAATGAATCAGCTTCCGCTTTTAATTTATCATATTCAGCGGTGGCATCGTTTGGAAGATTATTTGCTTTAAAGAGGATTTCAGCTGCAATGTTGTTAAAAAGAATCCCAAGGTTAAAATAGGGCTCAAAATAGTTCGGATTGACTGCAATGGCCCTCTCATAGGCAACTACGGCCTTGTCAAACAACTCTTTGCGGGCTTCTTTTGTTTTCGATGTATCATTATACATTTTGTTATACAGGGTCCCCATTGCATAAAAAACTGACGGGTTGGCGGTATCTTCCTTGGCAATCAGCATTAATTTGTCCAATGCTTTGTCATCCTCACCAAAGGCAAGATACATATTTGTCTCGGCTTTAATCAGATCCTGGTTTTTAGGATAGATCTCTCTCCCCTTCAGAATGATCTCATAAGCATTCTTTTTATCCTGCAGTTTCGTATAAAATACGGTAAGGCCAAAGTATATTTCAGGAGTATTTTTCCCGGCTTTCAATACAGCTAAATAATAATCGCGTGCTTTATCGGGTCGGTTTGCGCGTTCGGCGGCTACAGCCGCCGTCAGTAACAGTGTTGTATCTGTCTGTTTTATTATACTGAAGAGATTGGCTGCACGTTCGATCTGAATCATCGACTCCTCAAATTTCCGCTGATTGAATCTGTCAACCCCTTGTTGATACAAGCTTTGTCTAAGGGTATCGACATTTACCTTTATCTCCTCTGTGAATTTTTGTTTGGTATCAAACTCATAAGCGTTTTTAAATGATTGTATTGCAGTCGCAAATAAGGATGAATCATTGGGAGATAAACGGTAAAGATTAAGATATACCAATGCCTTGTAGAACCAGGTTTTAGCATCTGCAGATGTTTCCGGATTCACGGATGCCTCATCAATGACCTTTTTGGCATCTGTCAGTTTTTTTTGTTTCTCTTCTGCCGTTTTGGCACGGTTTGCTTCTTTCAGATAATTATACGCCGTTTGCGTATTGACACTCTGTGTTTTACCTGCCAAAAAAGCAAAAACCAGAATGACCGAGAAAATGACCCTTTTCATTTTTTTTTGTTTAAGAGTTGGATGATTTGGTGATTCAGGCGGCAAATTTAGAAAAATACCGCTGATTATAGGCACATCATGTTTAAATTAATTTTCCGGTTTATTTGTTGCCTGATCCTCCGTTTCATCACTGGGTTCAGGAATAGACGGGCCAGCTTCCTGATCAATGTTCCCTTCTTTTTCATTATCAATTCCATTCCCATTTCCATTGCCTGTTCCCTCTTCCACATCAACTTTTGCAACAGCAGCAATGGCATCTCCTTCATTGATCTTGATCAGGCGAACTCCCTGCGTGGCCCGTCCCATAATTCTAAGATCTGAAACGGCCATCCGGATGATGATTCCAGAACGGTTAATGATCATCAGATCGTCATTATCCGTAACCTCCTTTATAGCGATCAGGGAACCTGTTTTCTCCGTGATGTTGATGGTCTTTACCCCTTTCCCCCCCCGGTTAGTAACCCGGTAATCATCAATACTCGACCTTTTACCATATCCATTTTCTGAAACGACAAGGATTTCACATTTTTTATCTGGAGGAATGCAAACCATACCAATAACCTCATCATCCACAAGGGTTAATCTGATACCACGCACACCGGCAGCATTCCTGCCCATGGGTCTTACCGTTTGTTCATTGAACCGTATCGCCCTCCCTGATTTCAACGCCATAACCACTTCATCGGTTCCCTGAGTCAGTTTGGCTTCGAGAAGCTGATCTGCTTCATTGATCGTAATGGCATTTATTCCGTTTAACCTCGGTCTGGAATATGCTTCAAGTGAGGTCTTTTTAATTGTTCCCCGTTTTGTCGCGAGAATAATGTAATTGGAATTGATGTAATCTTCATCCTTTAGATTTTTGACATTGATATATGCTCTCACCTTGTCATCGCTTCCGATATTGATCAGATTCTGGATTGCCCTTCCTTTGGTTGTCTTCCCGCCCTCCGGCACTTCAAATACCCGTAGCCAGAAACATTTACCCTTTTCTGTAAAAAACAAAAGATAATTATGGTTGGTAGCTATGAACAAATGCTCAAGAAAATCCTCATCGCGGATATCCGTTCCTTTCACTCCTCTCCCACCCCGGTTTTGAACACGGTATTCTGATAACGGGGTCCGCTTGATATATCCAAGGTGAGAAATGGTCAAAACTACATTCTCATCTGCAATGGTATCCTCTATCCTGAAATCCGAGGCCACATATACAATCTGGGTTTTTGCCTCATCTCCGTACTTTTCTTTTATGACCAGCAATTCATTTTTTATTATCTCCATCCGGAGGCCTTCATTGGCTAAAATATTCTTCAGATTTTCAATCTGTTTCAACAATTCGGTATATTCCTCTCTGATCTTTTCGCGCTCCAGGCCGGTCAACCGTTGAAGCCGCATATCAAGGATCGCTTTTGCCTGTATCTCTGTGAGATTAAACGTTTCTATCAAACCTGTCTTTGCATCATCAGGGGTTTTGGACGCACGGATTAGGGTGATGATTGCATCCAGGTTATCCAAAGCAATCAATAATCCCTCAAGGATATGTGCACGCTTTTCGGCTTCCTGCAGGTCAAATTTTGTTCTCCGGACGACCACCTCGTGCCGGTGGTCAACATAATGAACAATCATGTCCTTCAGGGTCAGAGTCATGGGTCTTCCCTTGACCAAGGCAATATTATTGATATTGAATGAAGTCTGTAAAGGAGTGAGCTGATATAACTTATTCAATACCACATTAGTAATTACTTCTTTCTTCAACTCATAAACAATCCGGATACCCGTCCGGTCGGATTCGTCCCGGATGTCCACAATGCCTTCAATTTTCTTATCGTTGATCAGATCGGCAGTTTTTTTAATCATTTCCGACTTATTCACCTGATAAGGGACAGAAGTAACCACGATCCTCTCTCTTCCGGACTCATCTTGTTCAATGACGGATTCACCCCGGAGGACAATCCTTCCGCGGCCAGTTTCATAAGCATCTTTCACTCCGTCATATCCGTAAATGACGCCTCCGGTAGGGAAATCAGGCGCTTTAATGAACTTCATAAGTTCCGGGATGGTAATCTGGCGATTATCAATATAGGCTATGATTCCATCAACGACTTCACTGATGTTATGCGGTGCCATATTGGTAGCCATTCCGACTGCGATGCCGGATGCACCGTTCACAAGAAGATTTGGAATGCCCGAAGGCAGAACAACCGGTTCTTTCAGGGAATCATCGAAATTCAGCTGGAAAGCCACCGTTTCCTTTTCAAGATCTGCCAGCATTTCTTCAGCTATCTTTTTAAACCTGGCCTCTGTGTATCGCATGGCAGCCGGATTATCTCCATCCATAGAGCCGAAATTACCCTGCCCGTCAATCAACGGATAACGCAAACTCCATTCCTGTGCCATTCTCACCATGGCATCATAAACAGAAGTATCTCCGTGCGGATGATATTTACCAAGTACCTCCCCGACAATTCTGGCAGACTTCTTATATGGTCTGTTTGAAAAGACCCCTAATTCATACATTCCATAGAGAACCCTCCGGTGTACCGGTTTCAGCCCATCTCGTACATCTGGTAATGCTCTTGCAACAATCACTGACATGGAATAGTCAATGTAAGCAGTCTTCATCTGGTTCTCTATATTCACCGGAATAATCCGTTCTCCTATTTCCATATTATTTCACAAGTTATTTAATTAATTACCAGATAGATAATTTGATTTCAAATCATATACAAAAGTAACAAAAATTGTCGGTATTACCATACACGTCTGCCAACTTATTTTGTGCCATTATGAACATGGAAATGTTAATAAATAAAGGGGTCTCCGGAATAATATCAGCATTTCAATTGTATTTTTGACAAAATGGACATTTTGTCATTAGCTGGGGTATATTTTACAGCAGCCAGGAAGAGCACCTTTATGGTTAAAAATATTATGAAAGAACATGACCTGAAGGTGTTTCTGTTACTAACCGTTACTTCGAATGTCCATTGGAAGTATCCGTGTTGTCGATATTATTTTGAGGTTATAATCAGTGAATCATGGATACTTCATCGTTTTTAATATGGTTCAATTTTTGTTGAACCTTAAAACATATATTGAAAAATAACGTTTTATAATGAATTGAGAATTCTGTATTCTGTCGGTGACCGAATACAGAAAATCGCAGGATAGAAGCACTTATGGAAGCAAAATTTTCACAACGGGTTAAAGATGTATTGATATATAGCCGTGAAGAAGCACAACGGTTGGGTAATGACTATATAGGGATAGAGCATTTGCTTTTGGGAATAATTCGCGAAGGGGAAGGTCTGGCGATTCGCATTCTCAGAAACCTTGGGGTTGATCTTTCAGTGGTACGCAGGAAAATTGAGCTTGCTGTAACCAGTCATAAAGAACGACCGGCCGGTTCAGAAAATACGCCATTAATTAAACAGGCAGAAAGGGCGTTGAAGATCACTTACCTGGAAGCCAAACAGTTCAATAGCGAATTAATCGGTACGGAACACCTGCTCCTGGCAATCCTTAAAGATGAAAACAACCTTGTTACCAAGACCTTTTCAAATCTTGGTGTGAATTATGAGAATGTCAAAGGGGAGTTGAACATGATCCTTACCAGTGGTAAAGAAGAGTCGCCAAATGAGCCTCAGGATATTCTTCCCAAGGACGATGATGAAGAAGAACCCGAGGAAGGGTCAAAAGGCTTCAGTGCCACACCAAAAAAAAATCAGGAATCCAAATCAAAAACACCGGTTCTTGATAATTTCGGACGTGACATCACCAAAGCTGCAGAAGAGGGACGTCTTGATCCAATAGTGGGCCGTGAGAAGGAGTTACAACGGATTGCACAGATATTAAGCCGTCGGAAAAAAAACAACCCGATTCTGATCGGAGAACCTGGGGTCGGGAAGTCAGCCATTGCCGAAGGTCTTGCACTCAGGATCGTTCAGCGCAAAGTATCCCGCGCTTTGTTCAATAAGAGGATTGTCTCCCTTGACCTGGCATCCCTGGTTGCAGGAACCAAATATAGAGGTCAGTTTGAAGAAAGAATGAAGGCGGTGTTGAATGAACTGGAGAAAAACCCGAATATCATCCTTTTTATTGATGAAGTCCATACGATTGTTGGTGCCGGGAATGCTTCCGGATCGCTGGACGCATCCAATATGTTCAAGCCTGCACTCTCCCGTGGAGAAATCCAATGTATCGGCGCAACCACCCTTGATGAATACCGTCAATACATTGAGAAAGACGGAGCACTTGAACGTCGCTTTCAAAAAGTATTAGTCGATCCTACCACAACTGATGAAACGGTTGAAATCCTGCATAATATAAAGGAAAAATATGAAGATCACCATCTGGTAAAATATCAGGATGACGCCATTAAAGCCTGTGTATTTCTGACAAACCGATATCTAACGGACAGGTATCTCCCGGATAAAGCCATTGATGCACTTGATGAAGCAGGTGCACGTGTTCATATCTCCAATATCAATGTGCCTCCTGAAATTGTTAAAATCGAGGGTCAGATCGAGGAGACGAGGAAACGGAAAATGCAGGCAATAAACAGCCAGAAATTCGAAGAAGCAGCCGATCTGCGTGATACTGAAAGGAAATTGCAAGAAAGCCTGGAACAGGCTAAACGGGTTTGGGAGGAAAACGCGAAGATCAACCGGCAGATCGTAACTGAGGATAATGTAGCTGAGGTTGTTGCAATGATGACCGGGATTCCGGTACAGAGAATCGCAAAAAATGAAAGTGATCGTCTGTTAAATATGGAGGGTGAGCTGGCGAATTCCATTATCGGACAAGAGGAAGCCATTAAAAAAGTCGTAAAGGCTATACGTAGGAACCGTGCAGGTTTAAAAGATCCGAGCAAACCCATAGGGACCTTCATTTTCCTGGGACCAACCGGTGTTGGGAAAACGCACCTGGCCAAGGTTTTGGCAAGGTACCTGTTTGATACGGAAGAGGCCCTGGTCCGGATTGACATGAGTGAGTACATGGAAAAGTTTGCTGTTTCGAGGCTTATCGGTGCTCCTCCGGGATATGTGGGTTACGAGGAAGGAGGGCAACTGACTGAAAAAATCCGTCGTCGCCCCTATTCTATCGTTCTCCTGGATGAAATCGAAAAAGCTCATCCCGATGTATTCCATCTCCTCCTTCAGGTACTGGATGACGGAGTATTAACCGACAGTTTCGGGCGCAGGGTTGATTTCAAAAATACGGTGATCATCATGACCTCCAATATCGGATCCCGCCAGTTGAAGGATTTTGGTCAGGGGGTGGGTTTTTCAACTTCTGCCAAGCAGGCAGCAAGCGCTGAATACATGCGCGGAGTCATTGAGAATGCACTGAAAAAATCATTTGCTCCTGAATTTCTTAACCGGATTGATGATGTGGTCATCTTCAATGCCTTAGAACGGGAAGATATTCACAAGATTATCGATATCGAACTCAAACAGCTTTATGACCGCATTAAATCCATGGGTTATCATGTAGTCATTACTTCCCGTGCAAAGGATTATATTGTAGAAAAGGGTTGGGATGCCCAATTTGGTGCCCGTCCCTTGAAGCGAGCCATTCAGAAATATGTCGAGGATACCCTGGCTGAAGAGATCATTAAGACAAAACTCTCTCCCGATGATATAATAACAGTGGATTATATTCCCGAAAAGGATGAGATCATCATTTCTATAACCAAACTTGAACCCGAATCAACCCGGTCTGAGAAGGTGAATTAGAACTTATAACTGTTGTTTTCAATCAGCTTATCTGCAATTATTCTTCTGGCTTCCTTTACATTTACACCAAAACCGGAGGTAAGGATTTCAATAGCTTTGTTCAGTCTTGCCGTTTGATCGGTTATGTCGCAGGAACAAAGTATCTCAATGCCAGCTTTTCTGGTTGTCTGCGAAGCATCGTATACCCTGACATCAAGAATTTTCCGATAAACACTCTTTTCCTGCATACCATTCATTTCTTCCATTTTTTTGACCCGTAACATCAACGATTCCGTTGTATAGACTTCGATGATCAAATCAGAGATATTGTTCAAAACCTCCTGTTCATCCATCAGTTTTTTACCGAATCGTTTTGATGCTTCATGAATCACCAAAAGGACAACTTGCTTGAAGCTCCTTATTGCTCTTTTTTTATTCTCGAAATAATCTTCTCCCTCACCGGATATATGCTTGATATCGTCCATGCCTTGGGTGCACTTTTCTGCCATACCAAACAAATCAAAATCGCCTTTCAGAGCACGCTTCATGGCCGTATCAACAACCAATAACCGGTTTATCTCGTTTGTACCTTCAAAAATCCGGTTTATTCGTGAGTCACGATAGCCTCTTTCAACGGGCATTTCGGCAGAATAACCCATTCCTCCATGGATCTGAACGGCTTCATCAATAACAAAATCCAATACTTCGGATCCGTATACTTTTACCAGTGCAGCTTCAACAGCATAGTGGCTGATCCCTTCAATGGCCGCCCTTCCGTAATCAACCCCATCCGTGTTCCTATTCATCACGATCTGATCATCAATGTCCTTACTCAGACGGTAGATTGCCGATTCAAGTGTGAAGGTGCGGATAACCTGTTCGGCCAGTTTATATTTGATGGCACCAAAGGTCGAAATCAGTGCTCCGAACTGCTTCCTTTCATTGGCATATTTAACGGAATCGGTCACTGCTTTCTTGGTAGCTCCCAAAACGTTTGCACCAAGCTTGATCCTTCCCATATGAAGGATACTGAGTGCAATCCTGAAGCCCTCTCCCCTTTTACCTAACAGGTTTTCCACAGGTACTTTTACATCGTTGTAGAAGATCTGGGCAGTGGAAGAACCCTTGATTCCCATCTTCTTTTCATCGGGGTTCACGATAACTCCAGGTGTGTCTCTTTCCACGATGAATGCACTGAGCACCCGATCATTATCAATCTTTGCAAAGACTGTTTGAATATCGGCAAAACCCGCATTTGTGATCCACATTTTCTGTCCGTTCAGAATATAGAACTTTCCATCTTCCGAAAGATGTGCGTTTGTTTTTCCGGCATTCGCATCACTTCCTGCCCCGGGTTCAGTAAGACAATATGCCCCCAGTAATTCACCCGTTGCCAGTCTGGTCACATATCTTTGGCGCTGATCTTCGTTACCATAATACATGATAGGCAAGGTGCCAATTCCACAATGGGCCATGAATGCAACGGAAAATGAATAACCGGCACCAATAACTTCAGCAGCGAGCATCTGGGTCAAAAATGATTGCCCGAATCCGCCAAATTCTTCAGGGATTGCAATTCCCATTAAACCAAGTTCGCCCGATTTCTTTAAGACACTCTTCATGAGCCCGATATCCGGCGTGTCAATCTTATCAAGATTAGGGTAGATCTCCGTCTCAAGGAAATCCCTGCAGGTCTGGGCAATCATGTTCTGTTCCTCATTGAACTCCTCAGGGATAAAAATATCCTTCGATTCAATGTCTTCAACTAAAAACTCACCGCTTTTCAGAATTCTTCTGTTCTCCATTTGTGTCATTTTTTACGATTTATATACACCAATCACAGATTCAATGCCTTACAGATTATTTCAACCACGTCCAGATTCTTGACTTTTTCTTCCTGGTTTTTATATTTCAAACCATCGGTTATCATGGTCATACAGAACGGACACGCAGTGGCAATGATCCGGGCTTCCGTTCTGAGCGCTTCCTCTGTCCTTTCAATGAAAATTTCTTTATCACCTTTCTCAGCTTCTTTAAACATTTGACCGCCGCCTGCGCCGCAGCACAATGCAAAACTCCTGTTCCGGGGCATTTCCGCCAACCTGGACGTCATCGACTGAAGTATAGTCCGGGGTTCCTTATATATATGGTTTGCTCTGCCAAGATAGCAGGGGTCGTGGTAAGTAATGACGGTTTCCCCGAAAACCCGGAAATCTGTATTCAGGACACCCTTCTGCATCTGTAGGAGAATAAACTCCAGATAGTTGATCACTTCAAAATCGGCTCCGAGATCAGGGTATTCGTTCTTAAAAATATTATAGCAATGGGGACAAATCGTCAGGATCTTTTTGATTTCGTAATGCCGGAAGAGTTGAATGTTATGCAAAGCCTGTATCTGGTAAAGCATCTCATTTCCGGCCCGGCGGGCAGGATCACCCGTACAGGATTCCTCCTTGCCTAACACTGCGTAACTGACGCCAGCAAATGATAATATTTTGGTAAATGCCAATGCTACCTTTTTATACCTGTCATCAAAGGCACCTGCACATCCAACCCAAAAAAGATACTCAGGCCGTTCACCCCTTGCATGGAGGTCAGCTAAAACAGGTATTTCCAACTTCCGGTATTCCATTTTACAAACTGTATTGCTCTATCACAATGATCAGGGTATCCGTAATTTCAGATCTTTTGCCCATTGTAACCGATCTTCCTGTGAAAATTGCCAGGGAGCACCATTATTTTCCATATTATGAAAAACCGACTTTAACCCACTCGGAGCAGAAGCCTCTTCCATGACAAGGTATCTGCGCATGTTCAGGATTATTTCAGGGTGATTGATGTTGATCGGACATTCGGTTACACATGCATTGCAAGTCGTGCATGCCCATAACTCCTCTTCTGAGATATAATGACGCAACAGGGATCTTTGATCCTCATATGAATGACCGGTTTTAAGGAGACCCGGTCCCTTTTCCTTCATCCTTTCCCTGACATTCATCATTATCTTTCTCGGGGATAGTTTTTTCCCGGTGAGATTAGCCGGGCAAGCAGCGGTGCAGCGGCCACATTCGGTACATGACAAGGCATCCAGATAATTTTTCCATGAAATATCTTCAACATCTTTTACACCAAAACGTTCAACCGGCGCATCGGGGTTAGCAATGGAAGACAAACTTGCCGGATCAAGCATTAAAAGAACTTCCCGGGTGATTGATTCCATAGTGGATATTTTTCCGGGCGGAATGAGTCGCGAAAGGAACACATTCGGAACCGACATAAAGACATGAAAGTGTTTCGAATAAGGAAGGATATTTGCAAAAAGGAAAATCAGCAGAATATGTGACCACCAAAAAACCTCCTGGACATGAAAGCATGTTACCGCGGAGGCGCCTGAAAAAAGCCCGACCAGCAACATACTTAAGGGAAACAGGCCTTCAACCGGTTGGTCCGTCTGTTTTTGACAAGCTATATAAGAAATATTCATTCCGAGGAGCGATATCATTAAAAACAGGATAAGGAACAAGGCGAGAATTGCATCCTGATGAGAAACAGGTTTCATTTCACTCCCTTCGAACCGCCGTATATGAAAAAACAGACGGCGTATAAGAAAAATGAGTATTGAGATCGTAACCAGGCCTGAGAAGATATCTCCGGATGCGGTGATCAAGCTGTAAACGGGACCTGAGAATGTTAACGCTTTTTCTGTTCCGCATGCCCCGTCAATGACCATTTCAAGGCTTCCAAATAAAATCACACAAAAACCCCAAAAGACGAGGGCGTGAAAAAAGCCTACCACAGGCTTCCTGAAGATCTTGGTTTGACCAAAAGCCACCTCCAGCATCAACCGGAACCGTTTTTTCAGATCTCTGACCGGAAAAGCTGGTCGTGTATGCTTAAAATAGCGGAAGATCCGTGTGACAGAGAAAGTAAAAACAGAAAGGGAAATGAGCAGGCAAAAGATAAAGATGATCTGCTTTATCATGTCAAATATCTATTTTCCTTTAACCTCTTTTATCGCTTCGACCAATCTGGGAAGGATTTTTTGAGCATCTCCCACCATTCCGTACTGAGCCGCCTCAAAAATGGGGGCATCTTTATCGTTGTTTATACCTACAATATATTTTGAGGCGCTGACTCCTGCCAGATGCTGAGTGGCACCTGAAATTCCGACAGCAATATAGAGGTTCGGAGCAATGATTTTTCCTGTCTGACCGGTATGTTCGTCATGGGATCGCCAACCTTCATCAGAAACCGGTCTCGAACAAGCTGTTGCAGCACCGAGTAAATCAGCGAGTTCAACAAGCGGTCCCCAGTTATCAGGTGATTTCATTCCGCGACCACCAGAAACTACGATCTCTGCATCAGATAACAAGATTTTTCCGCTCTGTTTCTGAACCTGAGTAACCTGAGTTTTTATTGAGCCGGATTCAATATTTAATGTTACGGATTCAATTAAGGCGTTTTCTGAACCTTCGATCAATTCAAATGAATTTTGTGCCAATGTCAGAATTTTCATTTCCGTCTTCAGGACGACTCTGGCGAAAGCATTCCCCGAGAATGATTTCTTTGAGATGATAAAAGGATCAATACTTAACGGTAATTTATTTACTCCGGAACCCAGTCCTGCTTTAAATAACACAGATAATCTCGGTGCAATGGCTTTGCCGGTATTGTTGTTTGATAAAATGATGACCGATGCATTTTCTTTCCGGGCAAAATCAGAAATAATGGTTGTATATATCTGATTATCCAAAACATTCAGATTTTCATCGATAGCGTCAATGATTTTTACGGCACCAAATTGTCTTAATTTTTCAAGCTCCGGGGCTTCAACTTTACCAATGGATAATGCGATAGCTGACGTACCAAGCATTTCAGCAACTTTAGACCCATATGAGATCAGCTCACAGGAAAGCTTCTTAAATTTTCCGTCCCAATTTTCTATAAATACGATTACTGACATATTATTTCTATTCGTTTACTGGATTATCAGATCACCTTGGCCTCATTCTGAAGCAGTTCGACAAGAAGCCTTGGATTATCGGAATCAATGAATTTACATGCTGCACGCGGAACTGGTTTTTCAAAACGTATAATTTCCGTCAATGGATCGTAAGTGATCGGTTCAACAATCTTCAAAGGTTTGGTCCTTGCCATCATAATCCCCCGCATGGCTGCAATCCTTGGCTCCTTGGCAATTCCCTTCTGTACAACAGCAACAAAGGGTGAAGGCACGTGTAAAACCTCCTTCCCACCATCAATTTCACGCGTTATGATTACCTGGCCATTCTCAATTGTTAGTCCTGACACAGCTGAAACAGATGGGATTGAAAGGAACTCAGCCAACATTCCACCAACCGAGGAACCGTTATAATCGCTGGATTCTATCCCGCACAAAATAATATCAAACTGTTGATTCTTAATAGCTTCTGCTAACTGTGCTGCGACAAAATAGGCATCCAGGGGGTCTGCGTTTACCCGGATCGCATCATCGGCTCCGATCGCCAATGCTTTGCGGATCGTTGGTTCGGAACCAACCGGACCAACATGGGCAACGGTTACACCCGTCACCCCGGTACTGGTATCATCTTTCAGCTCGAGAGCTCTTGTTAGAGAAAGTTCATCCCATGGATTGATCACCCACTGGATCCCCGCTGTATCCAACTTTTTTGAATCGTCAGAAAATTTAATCTTTGTAGTTGTGTCAGGGACATGACTGATGCATACTAAAATCTTCATTGAAAAAAATTAACTGGATGAATAAAGGGTGCAAATTTAAGATAAAATAAAAAGCCGGGACGAAGAAATTATTCCTCTTCCAGATATTTATTATATTGGGTCATTGCTTTCAAGCTCATGGCCATACTGGAGAAGCCGCCATCATGATAAATATTTTGCATGGTGATTTTTCGGCTAAGGTCCGAAAGCAGGACTATAGAGAAATCAGCACATTCATCAGCCGTGGCATTACCCAGCGGAGACATCCGGTCGGTAAAATCAATTAATCCGTCAACTCCTTTTATCCCACTCCCTGCCGTTGTCCTTGTCGGGGATTGTGAGATGGTATTGATCCGGATTTTCTTTTCCCTGCCATATATATACCCGAAACTCCTGGCAATGGATTCCAGAAGGGCTTTTGCATCCGCCATGTCATTATATCCGTAAAGGGTACGTTGAGCTGCAATGTATGTAAAAGCCAATACCGATCCCCATTCATTGATCGCATCTGTTTTTTTTGCCACCTGTAGCAATTTGTGAAAAGAAAGGGCAGAAATATCAAGTGTTTTCAGAAAATATCCATAGTCAACGTCATCATATTCTCTTTTTTTCCTCACATTCAACGACATACCAATGGAATGAACGACAAAATCAACCTTCCCGCCGAGAATTTCCATCGATTGAAGAAAGACCTTGACCAGATCATCCGTATTGGTTGCATCCGCAGGAATTACAAGGGTATGACAATCATCGGCCAGCTGGTTGACCTGACCGAACCGGATTGCTGACGGAGTGTTTGATAAGGTAAATACCGCACCTTCCTCATAGGCCCTTGCAGCTGTTTTCCAGGCAAGCGATTTATCGTCCAATGCTCCAAAAATAATTCCTTTTTTGCCTTTTAATAAGTGATAGGGCATCGTATTATGATTTGTATTAAACTAAAACATAAATTGATCATATATTTTTAATTGTCAAGCAGTTCTTTAGCAGTTTGGTATGCTGCCTTTGAAACCGTTTTATTGCTGAGCATTTTTGCGATTTCCTCTACCCTTTCGCTGGTAATCAATCTTTTTATTTCCGAGTGAGCCGATTCTTTCTCATCTACTTTGTAGACCTTGTAGTGATGATCTCCTTTACCAGCAATCTGGGGTAAATGGGTAATGGCAATCACCTGCATATTTTCAGACATTTTCCTCAGGATATCCCCGACCTTCCCGGCTATCTCTCCTGAAACCCCGCTATCAATTTCATCAAAAACGATGGTTGGAAGCAGATTCTTGCGACTTATCATTGATTTAATACTCAACATCAAACGAGACAACTCACCACCAGAAGCAATTTTTGAAACCTCATTCTTAGCAACGCCCTTATTGGCACTGAACAGGAAACATACTTTATCAATTCCATCAACTGTGAGCTCCTGCAGAGAAAAGGAATCGATGGCAAATTGCGCCTTAGGCATTCCGAGTTTCATCAGCATGCTGACAATCTCCTTTTCAAATGCAGGAAGAGATTTCATCCTCTCTTTTGAAATGATTCTGGCCTTTACCCAGAGTTCCTGACCTACCCGATCAGCCTCATGTTGCAGAGATTTAATCTTTTCCTCTAAATTAGATGTATTAAATAACACATTTTCAATATTTTGAGTAATTGTTTTCAACTCTTTTACCGTACTCACCCGATGCTTCTTTTGTAAACGGTATATTAAATCCAGCCGTTGAGTCAGGTTTTCAATTTCAGCAGGATCATAGGTAATCCGATCGGCAAGACGGTCGATCTCTGAAGCGATATCCTTCAGATCGATTTGATCACTTTTCAGTCGTTCATTTATATGTTCAAGATCATTATGATACTTTGAAACTTCCAGTATGACGCTGATCACATTCGACAGGAGATGCAGAATACTGTTTTCAGAATTTGTCAGAAGCTCTGAGGAACGATACAGATTGTTCTTGATCTCCTCGGCATGCGTAAGTGTTTCCAGCCTCTTTTCCAACTCTTCCTGTTCATCTTCCCTCAGTTCGGCTTTCTTCAGTTCTTCCAGTAGGAAAGAGTAATAATCCTGATCGGATTTATTATTTGCCTGGATGCCCTGCATCTCCTCCAGTTGTTTTCTCAACTTAAGAAAATGGATAAAAGAAATCCGGTATTCTCTGACCTGACGGTCGGTCCTTGCATAATTATCGACCACTGCAAGCTGGAAATCAGAATCGTTTAAGGTGATAATGGTTTGCTGAGAATGGATATTTACCAAGCGTTCTCCCAGGTCCTTTAATTGGGAGAGTGTTACCGGAGAATCGTTGATATAAGCCCTGGACTTACCACCTGGATTTATTTCACGGCGTAAAATGACCGTTTCGTCATAATCGAGGTCATTCAAAACAAAGAAATTCTCCAGACTGTATCCTTTAACTGAAAATACCCCCTCAACAATACATTTCCGGTTGTCATCAAATAATACGGAAGTATCGGAACGTTGACCAAGGATTAAAGCAAGAGCACCCAAAAGAATTGATTTCCCGGCACCTGTTTCACCGGTAATGACAGAGAACCCGGGGGTGAAATCGATCTCCAGTTGCTGAATTAAGGCGTAATTTTGAATGGAAACTTTTGAGAGCATGGTGATAACCGGCTACTATTTCCCTTCTAAAATAGTCTGGTACTTTGAACTGTTCGCTGGATCTATATCCTTTAACAAGTTTGTGATGGCAGTTTTGTCAATTGGCGGAACCCGCTGATCCGCATAAATATTGACGAATTCGTCACGCTTTGCATCAAAAATCAGTTGGATGGCAAATAAGCCAGGCTTTGCCTGATATAGTTTCTGGAGGAATCCAAGACTTTCAGTGACGCTATTTCTGCCCAGATCTACTTTTTCGAACATCTGATCCAGACCCAGGCGGTGATAGGTGTACGCAAAATCCCTCAACGGCAAATTAGCCGCGTTCAGATAATTGTTGACAAGCCACCAGCGGTTCCTGTCACCATCGAAAGCTTTCCATCCGGAGTAAGAAGTATTTTGCGCCGTATTCACGACTTCTTGCGCTTTTTCAAAGAACGGCGTCCCCCCGCTTGGAGAAAATGAATCAAAATACAGCCCGAGAAAAACATAAGCATAATAAGCCAGGACTGAGGTCAGATTGGAATTAAAGGATCCATCTGAATAATCAAGGGGTTGAAATTCCACATACCGGAATTGGAATCCTTTGTCGATATAATTGAGCAATATGGAGTTATAAGCTGAATTCATTACCGGGCGCCGAAGAACGACATTCAGATTCCCCTGAAATTCGTCTGTTCCCTGACGGCTGCTGACTGTGAGTATTATGGTACATTCGATTTTCTCTTCAACCTTGAAATTATAGTTTGTCCATTTACGGTTATTCATAAACTCATACAAGGCATTCTGGAGGGTTTCGAATATCTTTTTATCAGTACCTTCCAATTGGGGAGCACTGACATTTACAGCGCAATCAAATTCCTGCGCCTTTAAATGAATGCAGCTAAGAATGAGAACAAGGGCGATCAGCATTTTTTTCATAGGTAACAATTTTGGATTCATGCCGTTCTGTCTGTAATAACATCCAGAATGTCAGATGCCACTTCTGTTTTATCTTTAAGCTGTCCTTTAAAAACATCTCCGTCACGTGATAAAATCGTGACTTTGTTTGTTTTGTGATGAAATCCAGCCCCCTTGTCCTTTAATGAATTGAGGATTATAAAGTCAAGATTTTTTTCCAATAATTTTTTCCTCGCATTTTCCAGTTCATGATCGGTCTCAAGGGCGAAACCGGCCAGAACCTGATTCTTTTTCTTAATCTTTCCGAGTTCTTTAAGAATATCCCGGGTTGGAACTAAGTTCAGCAATAAAGGCTGGTTTGTCTTTTTCAGCTTATCAGTCAGGACCTTTTCAGGCGTGTAATCGGAAACGGCTGCCGCCATGATGATCACGTCCGATCCCCTGGCTTCTTTCAGACAAACGGAATACATTTCCTGAGCCGATTCGACATCAATTCTCCTTATACCGGGATGATGGGCTTCGAGCGATGTCGGACCTGTTACCAGGGTTACAGTCGCTCCCCTGCCGGCAGCTTGCCTGGCAAGTGCAAATCCCATTTGACCTGTTGAATGGTTTCCGAGAAAACGCACGGGATCAATCTTTTCGTAGGTCGGCCCCGCGGTTATCAGTATTTTTTTTTTACGAAGGGATTTTTTACTCTCAAAATGGTTGACGACTAGTTTCAGTATGTTTTCCGGCTCTTCCAGTCTCCCTTGGCCTGATAATCCGCTGGCCAGTTCCCCGACCTGAGGTTCGATAATTGTATTACCATATGAACGCAGGATTTCAATATTCTTCTGAGTGGAGGGGTGATTATACATGTCAAGATCCATCGCCGGACCGATAAATACCTGACATTTAGCTGATAGATAGGTGGTTATAAGAAAATTGTCGGCAATGCCGTTGGCCATTTTTGCCAGGGAATTCGCCGTAACGGGGGCAAAAATCATCAGATCAGCCCATTGACCCAATTCTACATGATTGCTCCATTGCCCGCTCACAGGGTCAAACGGCTCAATGTTAACGGGATTCCTCGATAAAGTAGCCAGTGTGAGAGGAGTTACAAAGTCCCTGGCAACCGGAGTCATGATCACTTTAACTTCGGCTCCCTCCCTGATCAGCATCCGGACAAGGTATGGTATTTTATAGGCAGCAATACTACCTGTAATGCCGATTACGATCTTCTTTCCTTCAAGCAGGCTTGCCATGTTATCCTTTTAAAAATCCTCTGCTTTTTCCTTATGCGGATTACGGAAATAAATTTCGCTATTCAGATATTCGTGGATAGAAATTAAGGTCGGTTTTGGTAAATGTTCATAATACTTGGCAATTTCAATCTGCTCCCGGTTTTCAAAGATCTCTTCCAGGTTATCCGTAGTCGTAGCGAATTCGGAAATTTTTTGGTTCAATTCCTCTTTCATTTCTAGACCGATCTGATTGGCACGTTTGGATAAAATGGTAACGGTTTCATAAACATTATTTGTTCCCTTTGTGAAATCTTCAATGTTTCGGGTTACCGCGTTCTGGTCGGTTTTAATCTTTTTATAATCCATAGTTTATTTATTGGTTTTCGTTTTTTCTGCTGAGGCTTTTGTGCTGCGATCAATCCTGGCCTGATCTTTTTTATACATCATCTCCAGTTCTTTTTTCGACCGCTCCTTGAGGTCAGTGGCCTCGGTTAAAAATTGACTTTCCGGGTACTGGGCAACAAATTCGGTATAGGCAATGATCGCTTTTTGGTGACGGTCTTTCTTTTTCTCCTCAATACTTTCCTTCGCAAATTTATGATAGGATTTGAAGATCAGAAACATAATTTCCTCCTTATGAACGGTGCCCGGGAAATCTTTAATTATATTGTTCAGGGAAGTGATGGCTGCGGCATAATCCTCCATCCGATAATAAAGCTTTGCCATCTTGTAATCCTTATATTCCAGTTTATCTCTAAGCTTATCAATGAGGTCGTTACATTCTGAAATCCGCTTACTTTTAGGATATGTATTTGCAAAAAGTTGCAGTTCCTTAAGCCCCTCGAAGGTGATGGTCTGATCAAGGCTATACTCGGGTGAATTCATGTAATTACAATAAGCACATAAAAAGCTGCATTCTTCCGCCTGGGGAGAATTCGGGAAAGTCGTGGCATATCGTTTAAAATAGTAGGAAGCAAGTGTATAGTCCTTTTGGTTATAATAACAATAGGCATAGTAATAGTAGATTTTTTCTGCTTTATCGCTGGCACGCATGGCACCCATGATCTGATCAAACAGCTGCAAGGCTCTGGAATAATCCTTTTCATTATAATATTTGATCGCTGCTTCGTATTTTTCATCTGCGGTTCCATTTTTCAATATTTTCTGGAATCCGCAGGAAGGTAAAAACGGCAAAAGCGTGATAATCAAAAGGACAGCTAACCTGCTTTTCATGCTGCAAAAGTACAAATTTCTATTGAATTAAACTAATCGTTTGGATCAGGAGACTCCTGAGCTATTTCTTCTTTGCGTTGAAAAAAATGATAATTTTGTCCGTCAGATTCAATAACGGAATTACGGACTAAATCTTATAAATCGTGGACATTTTTGATAAAGTTGTTGACCATATGGGTCCTCTCGGTCAGCTCGCAGATGCCGGTTTTGGCTATTATTTTTTTCCGAAACTCGAAGGAGAAATTTCAAACCGGATGTTGTTTCGGGGGAAACCGGTTCTGGTGTGGAGTCTGAACAACTATCTTGGACTTGCCAACCATCCTGAGGTCAGGAAAGCCGATATGGAAGCTTCCGGAAAATACGGGCTTGCCTATCCAATGGGAGCAAGAATGATGTCGGGTCAGACAACATTTCATGAGCAGCTGGAACATGAGCTTGCCGAATTCGAACACAAGGAAGCAGCATACCTGTTAAATTATGGATATATGGGTATGGTTTCCATCATCGATTCCTTATTGGACCGGCACGATGTTGTGGTATACGATTCCGAATCCCATGCTTGTATCCTTGATGGGTTGAGGATGCACGTTGGGAAAAGGTTTGTATATCCGCACAACGATATGGAAAAATTTGAGCAGCAGCTGATCCGGGCAAGAAAGCTTGCAGATCAGACCGGAGGAGGAATTCTCGTAATCACGGAAGGGGTGTTCGGGATGCCCGGGGATCTCGGGAATCTTAGCGGAATCCTGAAATTCAAAGATAAATATGGATTTCGTTTATTGGTTGACGATGCACACGGGTTCGGGACGATGGGAAGTTCCGGAGCCGGAACGAGCCAGGCACAGGATGTGATGGATGGAGTCGATGTGTATTTTGGAACATTTGCCAAAGCAATGGCAGGTATTGGTGCCTTTGTTGCCAGTGAAAAACGGATCATAAAAGCCCTTGCCTTTAATATGCGTTCGCAGATCTTTGCCAAGTCTCTTCCAATACCCATGGTGATCGGCTCTCTGAAACGACTTGAACTGATCCGGACCCAACCTGAATTGAGGGAAAATTTGTGGAAGATTGTTAAAGCCCTTCAAAACGGCCTGCGTGAGAAAGGTTTTGATATCGGGAAAACCCAGTCTCCGGTTACCCCTGTTTTTCTGAAAGGCGGATTGGGGGAAGGGACCCAGATTGTCGCTGACCTGCGTGAGAATTATGGTATTTTTTGTTCCATCGTCATCTATCCGGTGGTTCCCAAAGGTGTCATCATGCTCAGGTTAATCCCGACTGCCGCCCATACTTTGGAGGATGTCCAGTATACCATTGACTCTTTTGCCGAGGTCAGAATAAAGCTGGATGAAGGGAAATATTCTTCCGGACAAATCCCCAACGTTGCAGATCCTTACTGAACCGGATGAGAAGAAACCCTTCTGGTCAATATCTGTCGATTGCGATAAACTCCACTGCAATATATGTTATTTCTTTTTTAACGGTCACTTCTTTAGTTAACCTGTTAAGAATCTTTTTTGCTTTACATTTCGATATTCAGACTACGATCACCTTTTCAAAAGTCACTTTCCTGACTTACAATGGTGACTGGTCACCCGACTCGGTCAAGGCCGTCTTTGGGTGCCCTCCTCTGCTTTCATTTCTTGGAGGCCTTTGTATTCTGATACTTTATCTGAAAGTCGCCTTTGAAAAAGGGCTTCTGCGGTTATTGCTTATCTGGATGTTTTGTCACTTCATGGCAGGATTTTTCGGGGAAATGATGGTAGGGACCCTTTTAAATCAAGGGTTAGGATTTGTTATCCTGTATCTTCATATTATGGATACCGGGAAAATGATCACTATTTTAGTCGGATTGACCTGCTTATTCGGGATCGGATATTTGTCTACCCGGATATTTCTTTTCTCTGCCAATACTTATTTTAATTCTCTGACCCGACAGAACAGGATGCCGTTTGTTTTCAGTCAGTTCATATTCCCAATTATACTGGGCAATGGCATCATTGATCTTGTAAGTATTCCTTCGGTTTCCCTATATGGAATCCTGATGAATGCATCCATTATCGTTCTTTTTATTCCGGTGATATTGAGAGGAACCCGTTTAACGGATATGTATTTTGATGACGAACCTCGGACTATCCGTCTGGCCGGTCATTATCTCATACTGGCCATTATCCTGCTTTCCGGTTTAAGGATATTTCTGGATCACGGAATCCTTACCTGAACCAATCAATTCCTGAACGAGCTGGTTTACTGAATGATGAACTTATCCTGAAAACGGGTGTTACCTTTGTAAAGAAGAATCATATATAATCCTGAAGGTAATTTTTCAAGATTTATCGGAAGTGTATTCTGACCAGCCGGGACCGAAAATCTGTTTTTGAAAACCGACTTACCGGATGAGTTCCAGATTTCGATATCACCCAAGCCCTCTTCCTGGTCAGGCAATAGGATTTGTATACATCCTCTTCCGGGGTTTGGATAAACCAAAGCAGTTTTGACCTCATTGGTTTTTATGCCATAGGTAAGTGGTTTCAACTGAACATCCAGATGGGTCGTTGTATAGTGGGATATACTGATATTTTTTATTGTCTTTGAATAATAGCCGGTTGCAGAAAAGGTTGCATCGAAGGTCCCCTCATCAACCGGTCTCGCGTAATAACCCGACGGAAGATGGGAAAAGACATACGAGTTATCAATATCATGGCCAGGAATCAAAATTTTTGCGGCAACAGGTTCATTCGTCACGGTATCCGTAACGATTCCATTGAAACCATAACTGGCCTGTTCAATATAATTGAAAAATGAATGGTAGTTGTACCGCCACCAGTTAAGGAGCTGGCTGACTGGGAGCATCTTAATCCCGGAGATTTCCAGCGTGACTTCACGGCAATTCTGGTAATAATTCATGTAATCCTGCCGTCCTCCATTGATCTCGTACCAGGCATAGCCATTGGTCACCCCGTTATCCTGATCGTTGAAATAACCTGAAGGAGAATATTCATGACATGTGTCGGCCCATTCCCTCCCGACGAACTGCCACCACGAATCATCCGCATGCAATTTTGCCCACGTGTCCCAAGGATAATTGAATACCTCGGCCCCACCATGAAAATTGGCCGACATGGTAAAACGGTTATTGTCGGCATAAGCCATCCAGGCGACCGTTTCCGTTTGCCATGAATTGCCGTCGGGGTGAGGGCCTGCGTTCGGATCCGGGAAATTACGGTTCAGATCCACCCCGTATGCATTTCCACGCCATGCATCACCAATATTATCATTCCCTCCGTGAAAAGTGCCATCCGGATTAGCCAGCGGATTGATTACGATCACGTTACTGTCGATCATGTCGGTTATTCTGTCACTCACTCCATAGCTGGATAGCAGGGTATCAATTAAATGGAGCATCAGAACATAGCCTGCAATCTCATCCCCGTGTATGGAAGAAGTGTAAAGGAACTGGGGTTCTGGCTCATCAATGTTCACATTTTTGCTTATTCTCAAGGCAAGTATCAGACGATTTTGATTGGATGTTCCCACGGTATCAAGTTTACAGATATCGGGATAGGTGCTTGCGAATCCCGTCATGTAACCGATATACTGATCATAAGTTGGGTAGGAATTCCAGATGGTTCTTCCATTTTTATCCTTATTGATTACCCCTGACTGCAATTCGAGTTTGTTCAGATCCGAGCCAGGTACTGGTAAGGTCTCATATGCATATCCGAGGGAGCTTAACTTTTCCAGGCCTTGTTGGCTTGCAAAAGCCCAAACCTCCAATTGCCGGACATTATCAATAGAGATAAATCTTGTAAGCACAGCGATCTCATCTTTTGACTGAACGGAGAATTTAATATAGATATCCCTGTGAAGGGCAAATAAACTATCAGAAGGATTCGGATTATCTGACTGACCTCGTACTGTGATTGTCTGAAATGAGCATGCTAAAAAGAGGATTCCAAGTAAAATTCGGTTCATATTAATCATTGGCTTTAATAATCAGTGAATGGATCAAATGGTATGTCTCCTTGTTGACCGGAACAAGCGGAAGACGTAAATAATTGGAACAAAGCTTTTTAATATCTAAGGCGGCTTTTATTCCGGCAGGGCTACCGTCCGCAAAAAGTGCATTGATGATCTCAATAAGTTCAAAGTGAAGGGTGCGTGCCTTCTCAAAATCTCCTTCCAGTCCATGCCGGACCATGAGTGAAAATTTCTCCGGCAACAGGTTGGCAATCACGGAGATGACACCGTCGGCACCGACAGCCAGCAAAGGAAGGGTTAATCCGTCATCGCCCGACAGAACGAGAAATCCCTTTGGTCTGCCCTTTAATACCTGGTAAATCTGGTCGAAGTTCCCGGATGCCTCTTTGATCCCGATAATGTTCGGGCAGTCCCGGGCAAGACGCAGTGTGGTGGAAGCATTGATATTGCTGCTTGTCCGGCCGGGTACGGTATATAGAATGACCGGGACCGGGCTGGATTCAGCGATAATCCTGAAATGCTGGTATATGCCTTCCTGCTGGGGTTTGTTATAATAGGGACAAACCGATAAAATTGCATCCACCTCTTTAAACGGTGTTCCATGGATTGAAAGCACCACTTCTGATGTATTATTTCCCCCGATCCCGACCACAAGAGGAACGCGCTTACCGATCTTTTCCACGGAAAATTCGATAAGCGTCTTCTTTTCCTGTTTCGACAAGGTTGATGCTTCGCCTGTTGTTCCCAGGACAACAATAAAATCAACACCACCCTGGATAATATGCTGAATGATCTGTTCAAAGGCATCAAAATCGATAGCCCCTGACTTTTTGAAGGGTGTGACAATGGCCACGCCTGTCCCGCGAAGGCGCTTATTTTCTTTCCGCATTGGTATTGATTATGGTTAAGTAATATCGGATCTGGCCAAGATATTCATCCAGGGATGTGGATGGCTTGATCTCGATCATCAGATCGTAATAGCTGGTATTCTCTTCTGAAAAAGTTCCCACCCTGCAAAAAGAGCGGGAAAGCCCGGAAATGTATTTGAGCGGAAAATTTTCAGTCAGACTGAGATTAATGAGCAGATCGAAATCTTTTTCAATAAAATCCTTTACCTTATTGTGAATCGGCTTATAAAACCAGGTCAGATCCTTCCTTGAAAAAAAGTCAAACGACAGTTTTGGCAAAAACCGGCTTATTAAATTTATATTCCTGACAAACCCCAGTGCCTTGACATCTTTATGGTCAAACTGCAATTCCGAAACAAATTCGGAAACTTTTTCATAATCGGGAACGTCATTTAATGTATATAAGATCCCTATTTTCCTTGCTTGCTTCAAATTCAGCAAACGTGGTTCGTGCTCAAAACGTGCTTGTTCCTTTCTGAGGTAATACCGGCCAATCTTTTTCCTGATTTTCTCAAACATGATCCTCGATTTACACGGCAATGATGCAATTACAAAGGTACGACTTTCATGTTAAGCATTGTCATCTGCCTGTTACTTTTATCAACAACGAATTGTCAGTGATTGTATTATAAAATGGATTGTTAAGAAAATATAATATTTAGAATTACCCTACCGGTTTAATGGTTATTTTTGGAACATCAGTAACCGATCGTAATGAATATTATATTCCTTGGCACAGGTACTTCGCAGGGAGTTCCAGTGATCGCCTGTGATTGCCATGTTTGCTCCTCCACTGACCCTCGTGATCACCGTCTGCGTTCATCGATACTTGTTGATCATTCCGGAAAAAAGATCGTCATTGATTGCGGACCCGATTTCAGGCAACAGATGCTTCGCTTACATATCCGGTCTATTGATGCCATATTAGTCACCCACGGACATAAAGACCATCTTGGGGGATTGGATGATGTAAGGGCATTTAACTATGTTCTTCAAAGGCCTGCTGATGTTTTTGCCACCAGGGAGGTTCAAAAGATGATCAGGCGTGAATATGCATATGCTTTCGACAAGGAACCATATCCAGGGGTTCCTGAGATCAACTTGCATACTTTTGGTAGCCGGCCTTTTGAAATCAACGGATTGAGGATAATACCGATCAAAGCGCTTCATTATAATCAGGTTAATTATGTTTTCGGATTCCGGATCGATGATTTCACATATATCACCGATGCTGTTTTCATTTCAGAGCATGAGAAACAAAAAATCAGGGGATCCCGGATAATCGTCGTGAATGCCCTCCGGAGAAAGAAGCATTATTCCCATTTCAACCTTGAGGAGGCCGTTGGCTTATTGAACGAAATGAACCCGGAACAAGGGTTCCTTACCCATATAAGTCATCAGATGGGTACATATAATGAAGTTTCACGGGAACTACCCGGTTATATTCAGATGGCCTATGATGGGCTTAGGGTGGAGTTATAGTTTTTTTACCCGTTTCAGGACGAGTAAATTCATCGGATTGATTCCTATACCCGTGATATTTTTCTGAACAAACCGGAGTACCTGATCATAGTATAAAATGATGACAGGGGATTCCTCCATCATGATCTTCTCCATTTTACGATAGAGGAGATAACGCATGGAATCGTTGATGGTCGACATCGACTGTTCATATAGCCGGTCATATTCCGGATTATTAAAATGGGTATAATTGGGACCTTTGGGACAAAAATTTTTACTATAGAACAATGATAAATAATTCTCGGCATCCGGGTAATCAGCAATCCAGGAGGCACGAAAGAAATGTAGTTTCGCTTGGGCCTTCATTTCTTTAACGGCGGCAGGCGGACTGACCTCAATCTTTAATTCAATCCCCAGTTCAGATACCTGATGCTGGATATATTTACAAATATCAAGGTAGTCGGAAGTGGAGGTGAGAATCAGTGCCGGAAGGTTTTTTCCTTCATTATATCCGGCTTCGGCAAGCAGCTTCCCCGACTTGACCGGATTATAATCATAACCGTGCAGGGTCGAGTCAAACGAAGGTAAACCCTTTGGGGTTATGCCATAGATACCCGGAGTACCCACGTTATTACGCAGATAGCGGATCATCTTGTGGCGGTCAAAGGCATAATTCAATGCCTGTCGCAGCTTTTTATTCAGAAACGGAGTGTTTTTGACCGATCCGTTCGCAGGATCAACCAAAATCCCAAGGTATTCTGTATTCAGGTAAGGTTGGGATATCAATTCAATTTTCACGCCGTATTTTGGTCTTAACCGTCCCTGGCCGTCGAGAAGTTCATCTTTGTATGACGGATCTATTCCCGACATGAAATCAAGGTTTCCTTTTATAAATTCAAGGAAAGCGGATTGTTTATCAGGTTGAAAGATGACTGAAACTGCATCCAGGTAAGGCAACCGGGTTTCCTTTTCAAATTCAAAATATCTGGGATTCTTTACCAGGACAAGCTTGACCCCTTCCTTCCACATTTTGAATTTGAACGGACCCGTACCAATCGGATTACGGCGGAACTCGGGGCCAAAATAAGCCAGTGCTTCATGCGGTACAACTGAACAATATTGCATTGAAAGTAATCCGAGGAAGGGTGGAAAAGGTTGTGACAATCCGATGATCAGGGTCGAATCATCGGGAGCGAAAAAATCGAACCTGCCGGACCTGTTTTTCACATAATTAAATATCCATGCTCCGGGGGAACCATTTTTCGGATCAAGTAACCGATTGAAACTGAAAATAAAATCCTGAGCAATCACGGGCCGACCCACTGCATCTTTAAAAGCCGGGCAATCATGAAAGGTTACATCCTTCCGCAAATGAAAAGTGTATTGCAGGCCGTTATCTGAGATATCCCAGCGATATGCAATACACGGCTTTATGTTCAATCCTTCATCAAGCTGGACTAACCCATTGAAAAGTTGGTTAGTAGCCCAGATAATGGCTTGATCCCGTGCGAAAGCCGGATCGAGAGAGGTGATATTAGCCGCTTCGTTATACCGAAAGATCTTTTTTTCTCCGGCGGCTTCGTGATTCCGGCAGGAATTGGCCAGAAATAAAAGAAAGAAAACAAAGAGAGTTCCGGGTTTCATAGACTCTTGCAAAAATATCTGTTTTTTCAACAAATACAAGCCATTTCAAAGATCCCTCATAAAAAAAAATACTATATTTGCCGTTCATTTCTTTTCACCATTATCCAGACACCATGTCACGCTTATTTTCTCTACTGCTTTTCCTTAGTATGCCCTTCTCAATGCTTGATGCCCAGGAATACAGCCATATGAGCGGTTCAGCATTTTGCGCCAAAAAAAAAGCTAATGCTCAAAAAATTACTGAAAGATCCTACTATCCTGATACCGCGCCAACCCATTCCTTTGATGCCCTGAATTATACCATGAACCTCGATCTTTATTCCTGTTATCCAAGCCCGTACTCACATGCTTACAAAGGAAGTGTAATCCTGACATTCCGTGTCGATTCGTCTTTGAATTTCATCAAACTCCATGCCTATAACGTTTCCATTTCCATTGATTCGGTCAGAATGGCGGGATCCACCTTCACCCATTCGAACAATGTTCTGACGGTGCAACTGGATCGTACATATAACCCAGGGGAAATCGTCAGTGTCAAGATCATTTATAAACATAAAAATGTCGAGGATAATGCATTTTACGCGAAAAATGGTTTTGTCTTTACCGATTGCGAGCCCGAAGGAGCACGGAGATGGTTCCCATGTTACGACAGGCCTTCCGATAAGGCAACCTTTGATCTGACTGTTAAAGTGCCTGCGACTGTAAAACTTGGATCCAACGGGATCCTTGCCGACTCTACGAAAATTGGCGATACCATATGGTATCATTGGATAAGCAATCAGAATGTTGCAACCTACCTGATGGTGATCACGTCAAAAGTTTTTTATCATCTCGATATCCTTTACTGGCACAAAATCAGCAATCCCAGTGACAGTATCCCGATCCGGTTCTATTATAATTCGGGGGAGAACCCGGAACCGGTCGAAAGTATTATTTCCGATATGACTGATTGGTATTCCATCAATTTTTGCGAACACCCCTTCGATAAAAACGGATTTGCAACTCTTAATGACCAATTCGTATGGGGAGGAATGGAGAATCAGACGTTGACGAGTTTTTGTCCGGAATGCTGGTCTGAGGGATTGGCAGCGCATGAATATGCCCATCAGTGGTTCGGAGATATGATCACTTGCGGAACGTGGGCCGATATCTGGCTTAATGAAGGGTTTGCCACCTGGTCTGAAGCTTTCTGGTATGAAAGCTATGGAGGAAATGCAGCATATAAAACACATATAGACTCTGATGCCAACGATTATTTAATCTGGAATCCCGGGTGGCCAATTTACGTTGCATCCTGGTCAACGATTACACCAACCTCTGATTCCCTCTTCAACTGGGCGATCACCTATGCCAAGGGTGCTTGTGTTTTACATCAGCTACGTTATGTATTGGGAGACTCGATATTCTTTGCAACATTAAAAGCCTATTGCGCTGATACCAATCTCCGGTTCAAATCAGCATTGATTTCTGATTTTACTGACAAGGTCAACCTGGTGAGCGGGGAAAATTATAATTGGTTTTTCGATGAATGGATATACGAACCAAACCACCCCATATACCAAAATACATACAATTTCGAAGATCTGGGAAACGGCCAGTGGCAGGTGAATTTCTTCATCGATCAGCTACAGACAAATACCGGATTTTTTAAAATGCCTGTTGAGATCAAAATCCGGTTTCTCGATTTAAGTGATACAACCTTCAGGGTCATGAACGATGTGAACCATCAACAATATGCATGGATATTCAGCAAGCAACCGGTCGCGCTTGAGTTTGATCCGGACAACAACATCGTATTAAAGGAGGGCGCAACCATCGTTGGTACGAAGAACGAAAAAGTTTTGGTTACCAATCAGATCCATCTCCTGCAAAACTATCCCAATCCCTCTTCATATCATACAGATATCGTTATTGAGATCTACGAGCCCATATACGTTAAACTGGAAGTTCTGGATATGATGGGACATGTTATCGAAGTTCCGCTGGAGGGAATGAAGGAGCCCGGTAAATATTCTATAATACTGGATTGCCACTCCTGGAGCCCGGGAATTTATCATTATATGCTTACTGCTGCAGATAACCGATTAATTAGAAAACTGGTCATTGTAAAATGAGTAAGATTAAGCCTTCATTATTTGGCACGGTGATTTTTTTGATCTGGACATTCCCTGTTGCGTATTCATCAGCACGAATGGCTGCTCCCATTGATACAGCCCATTATTATATGGAACACAGTTTTGATGTTCAGAAATATTTGCTGAATATCGACATTTATGCCTGTTATACCGCTCCCTATACAAGGTCATTCAGCGCAAAAGAAATAATAACCCTCAGAGTTGATTCTGCTTTAAACCAGGTTCAGTTCAACGCAGTCAATTCCTCTATTGAAATCGATTCTGTAGGATTGGCCGGTATTTCTTTCACTCATATGAACGATACCCTAACGGTGATGATGGACCGGTATTATGATGTCGGAGAGATCGCCGACATCAAGATCTGTTACCATCACAAGAATGTGATTGATAACGCGTTCTATGTTTCAAGCGGATATGTTTACACGGATTGTCCGCCCGAGGGTGCCAGGAAATGGTTCCCATGTTGGGACCGCCCTTCCGATAAGGCAGCCTGGGAACTCAATGCTAAAGTGCCCCTTACGGTCCGGTTGGGATCTACCGGTCTTCTGGTTGATTCCACCGTCACTGCCGATACTATTTTCTACCATTGGATGAGTAGTCAACCGGTTGCCACTTATCTGATCACCATCTCGTCCAAAATGAATTTTCTTGAACACATCACTTATTATCATCAACCGTCCCAGCCCGACGACAGCATCCCCGTCAGGCTTTATTATAAAAGCGGTGAAAACCTGAACACGGTTAACAACCTGATTGTTCCGTTGACCGATTTTTATGTTGAAAAATTCGGGCCCTATCCCTTTGAAAAGATCGGATTTGCAACCCTTAACAATTCATTTCCATGGGGAGGAATGGAAAACCAGACGATGGTGAATCTGATGCCGGGCGGATACAGTAACGAAGATTTAATTGCCCACGAACATTCTCATCAATGGTTCGGAGATATGATCACCTGCGGAACATGGGCCGATATATGGCTAAACGAGGGGTTCGGGACCTATTGTGCCGATTTATGGGTGGAAAATAAAAGCGGTTACGACGCATATAAAAACAAGATTAACAGTCAGGCTAACTATTATCTCAATAATAATCCGGGGTGGCCAATATATAATCCCGAATGGGCCATTGAAACACCGCCCGGAAGCCAGTTATACAATGAAGCAATTATTTATGATAAAGGCGCCTGTGTCCTTCACCAATTAAGGTATGTGCTGGGCGATTCTGTGTTTTTCCAGGTTATGAGCCATTATGCCTCAGATACCAGTTTTATGTTTAAGAATGCTGTTACTGAGGACTTTGAATTAACAATAAGCGAGGTAAGCGGGCAGGATATCAGCTGGTTTTTTGATGAATGGGTTGATGCACGCAATCATCCTATGTACGAAAACACCTATGAGATCAATGACCTGACTGGCAGTTGGAAAGTAAAACTGGTTATAAACCAGGTTCAGACCACAACCGTATTCTTTAAGATGCCTGTGCAGATTGAAATAGATTTCGTGGACGGAAGCGATAGCTTGCTTCAGGTGATGAATGATTCCAACGGGCAGGTATGTGAATTTATTTTCGGCAAGCAGCCGACCGGTCTCACCTTTGATCCCTTACGGAACATCCCACTGAAACAAAGTACTACGGTTGTCGGCACGGATGAAACCGCCCTGACCAACGAAACCCCGATCCTTAAAGTTGATCCGAATCCCTTTGTATCACAAACAAAGGTATCATACCGCGTTATAAGACCGGCTCAAGTTTCGATTTCAGTTATTGACTGCGCCGGAAAGGTGATTCATACTTTGATCAGGCATCATCATGAGCCAGGCAACTATCAATTTTACCTGACGGGTGATCTGTTTAAGCCTGGTTTATATTATCTGAACATTTTACAGGATAACGAGTCGGAAAGCATCAAATTGATCAGGTCAGAATAATTGCACCGGATCAGCCACAAGCTCTTCAAGTAAAGCAAGGTCCCTGATCTCCTTCATTTCCTCAATGTATTGAAAGGTCAGTCCCTGGATATATTCTGGCTTAATTACCTCAATTTCTTTCTGGTTTTCTTTCGACAGGATGATATTCCGGATGTTAGCGCGCTTGGCAGCCAATATCTTTTCCTTGATCCCTCCTACCGGAAGTACTTTTCCTCTCAGGGTAATTTCTCCGGTCATAGCCACCCGGTTTTTCACTTTCCTTTGTGTGAAAGCTGAGGCCAATGCAGTGAAAATTGTAATGCCGGCCGAAGGTCCATCTTTCGGGGTTGCTCCTTCAGGTACATGGATATGGATGTTCCATTTTTCAAAGACCGCTGGATCGATCCCAAAAATGGAAGCATGTGCCTTCAGATAGGCAAGGGCAATGGATGCAGATTCTTTCATGACATCTCCCAGGTTCCCGGTTAGGGTAAGGTCGCCTTTCCCTTTATTAAGGCTGACTTCAACAAACAATATCTCTCCTCCTGCAGATGTCCATGCCAAACCTGTTACTACTCCGGCAATATCATTGTTGATATACTTTTCGATTTGGAAAACCGGCGGCCCCATTATCTTTTTCAGATCGGCATACGTGAGGTTCTTACTGAATTTTTCCTTTGTAACAATTGATTTAGCCCTGAATCTAATGATCCTTGCAATCGACTTTTCAAGCCCTCTCACACCCGATTCCCGGGTATAATCATCAATGATTTTCCCAATGATATCCCGGCCGAAGAGGATCTGATTCTTTTTTAATCCATGTTCCTTTATCTGCTTAGGGATCAGGTGACGGATGGCAATCTCAATTTTTTCCTCCAGAAGGTATCCGGGGATCTCGATCACTTCCATCCGGTCACGCAAGGCAGGGTGAACGGTACTCAGTGTATTGGCGGTTGCAATGAACATGATACGGGATAGATCATATTCCAGTTCCATGAAATTGTCATAAAAAGCGACATTTTGCTCGGGATCAAGGATCTCAAGCAGTGCAGCCTGGGGATCCCCGCTGATGTTCATGCCTGCCACCTTGTCAATTTCATCGAGGACAAACACGGGATTTGAGGATTTGACCTTTTTAAGGCTCTGGATAATCCTGCCCGGCATTGCCCCGATATAGGTTTTCCGGTGTCCGCGCAATTCCGATTCATCCCGTAATCCACCTAAAGACATACGGGTATATTTTCGCCCCAAAGCCCGGGCAATCGATTTCCCAAGGGACGTCTTACCAACGCCCGGAGGACCTACCAGACATAATATGGGCGATTTCAGATCTCGTTTCAATGCGATGACGGCCAGATACTCGACGATCCGTTCCTTGACTTTTTCCAGCCCGTAATGGTCTTCATCCAAAATATCCTGTACATGATGCAGATCCAGGTTATCCTCGGTATATTCTCTCCAGGGTAACTGTACGAATGTTTCGAGATAATTCACCTGAATAGAGTATTCCGCAGCAGCGGGATGCATCCGTTGTAGCTTGGTAAGTTCCCTGCTAAAGACCTCAGCAACTTCTTTTGTCCATTTTTTATTCTTTCCCTGCTCCTGCAGCGCACTGACTTCCATGGCATTGGGACTGCCGCCCAATTCCTCCTGAATGGTTTTTAACTGCTGATTCAGTAAAAAGTCGCGTTGTTGCTTATCCAGGTCTGTCTTGACTTTGTTTTGAATCTGCTGCTTCAGGTCAATAATCTGTATTTCTTTCGTCAGGTGCGATAAAACCTTGTTTGCCCGTTCAACGAGATCATCTGTTTCAAGAATCTTTTGCTTTTCAACCAGTTCTATGGAAAGGTTTGAAGAGATAAAGTGAACCAAAAAAGAGGGGCTCTCAATATTTTTAACAGCAAAGGCAGATTCCGAGGGGATATTCGGAGACTTGTTGATGATTTGTATGGCAAGATCTTTAAGGCTGGCAAGTAAGGCACCGAATTCTTTTGATTCGTGGATAACGGGTTCAGGTTTATCAAATGCCTCGACACGGGCAATAAGGTAAGGATCTGTCTGAACGGGGTCAAGAATCTGAAACCGGCGTTTACCCTGGATGATAGCAGTATTGCTGCCATCAGGCATTTGGAGGATTTTTATGATATAGGCGATGGTCCCGACCTTGTTTAAATCAGTAAATTCAGGGTCTTCGATTGAAGCATCTTTCTGGGCCACGACTCCTATAATCCGGTCACCTTTATAATAATCCCGTATCAATTTGATTGACTTATCCCTGCCGACGGTGATGGGAATGACGACTCCAGGAAAAAGGACGGTATTCCTTAAAGGTAAAATCGGAAGCAGATCCGGGACTTGCTCGGAGTTCATCGCTTCTTCATCTTCGGAGGATAATAGAGGGATGAATTCAGTTTCAGAGTCGACCAAATCGGATATAGCAAGAAAATGGTTTTTTTGTGAATATTCCATAAACAGGATTCCGTCAAAATGTCAGAAAAACGAAAATTAAGAATCGGAAGGTTGTCTGGACAACAAGCGTGCCAGTATATGTAGGTTGCCGGGTTACAGGTATTTGTTCTTCAGGGTAAGGTTATAAACGCTGACCAGAAGATCTTTTTCAATATCATCAAAATGTCTGTGACGTCTTTTATAAACGACATCAGCCACTTCAAGTGCTTTATTGATCTTGTAATTACTATGACCGGCTGTTCCTCCCCAGATAAAAGACGGGATGAAATTCCGCTGGAAACCCGAACCAAAGATATTTGCATTCACCCCGACCACGGTTCCAGTATTGAACATCGTGTTGATCCCACATTTTGAATGGTCGCCCATGATTAACCCGCAGAATTGAAGGTGGGTGTTAACAAAGGTCTGTTTGGCATAACTCCACATCCTGACCGTATCATAGGTATTTTTTAGATTTGAAGTGTTTGTATCTGCACCGATATTACACCATTCAGCGATAACTGACTGACCCATAAAACCATCATGAGCCTTGTTCGAGTAAGCAAAAAAGACAGAATCAGCGATCTCTCCACCAACACGGCAATAGGGGCCAATGGTTGTGGCACCATATATTTTTGAAGACATTTTAACCTGGGAATGATCTCCCAGGGTAAAAGGACCACGGATTACCGATCCTTCCATGATCTCCGCTTCCTTTCCAATATAGATAGGCCCCGAAGTGGCGTTCAGGACCGAGCACTCAATTTTAGCCCCTTTTTCAATAAAAAGGTTTTCTTCACCAAGGATCTGGTTGGTAGGACTTGCTTTTTGAGATTTCCTTCCTTTTGTCAGCAAATGAAAATCCTCTTGAATAGCCAGGTCATTTTTTGAGAAAATTTCCCATGGATGATTAATTTTCAGCGGGGCTTCATTTATTATGACTTCTTCAATTCCTTCGGATGAGGGTTCACCAACGTGATCGATCTCTTCTGCAGCCACATGAAGCGCAATGATGGTATCGCAATGAACAATGGTCTGATTCGGTCTTAGCTTTTTTATGGCAGCAATGATTTCGTCATTCGGACAAACAGAAGCGTTGATCAAGATGTTTTCCTGTTCCTTGACAATCGGGAATTTTCTGGAGAGGTAGGCGTCGGTCAGAGTCGAGGTCTTTGTTTTTAAACGTCTCTCCCACTTTTCACGAATGGTCAAAATGCCTATCCGGATATCAGCAACAGGTCGCATAAAAGTGAGGGGCAGTAAATTTGTCCGAACGATGCTCTCATCAAAAAGAATATAATTCATGTTGCACTAATCTTATGATTCCAAACTATTATTTTTCACATGCAAATTTAGGAAGTTCTATTATAATAAAAAGCCTCCGTTAAAAGTAACGGAGGCTTCCCGGAAATTATTACCTTAATATTATTTATTTGCTATTATATCCATATGTTTCTGATATCTGCTCTTAAACTTATCCACGCGTCCTGCAGTATCCACCAGTTTCATCTTTCCGGTATAAAACGGGTGTGATGTGTGAGAAATCTCCAGCTTTACAAGAGGGTATTCGAGTCCGTCTTCCCAAATTATGGTTTCTTTTGTCTTGACGGTTGATTTCGAAATAAAAGCGTATTCGTTCGACATATCTTTAAATACCACCAGCCGGTAATCCTTCGGATGAATTTCTTTTTTCATTTTCAACTTTTTATTGGGGTGCAAAATTAATGATTTTTATTTGAAATCCAAATATCATGAGTCAGAATTTTTCCCTGTCAGAAACCTCAGTGTATCAATCCCGTCCGCATAATCCCACAATTCCGGCTTCTGGGCCTTTCCGGGTGATACCACCGGGACATCCATTTCCCCTGCACTTACAACACACTGAATCGAATCGGTATTCAGCCTGATCTTCTCATAAACTTCTGAAATCTCTGAATAATATTCAAAATGGCCTACCGAAACCGGAGTAGGAATGGAGGTGTTTTGAACCATCATAAAAAATCCATTATCAAGAAATGAAATATTATTTACAAGAAAAGAGGACTTATAATATTCATAATTATTACGGTATTTGTGATGTTGGAAATAATGCCGGAATACCGACAAGGATTCAAAAAGAAAGGAGAAACTATAACCTGAAGGGACAAATAGTTTTGAAACGCTTCTGCATCCCATTCCAAAATATAGCATAATGTCGTTGGCCAACCCCTGAAGTTGTTCGCTGGTTTCATCGCCGGTTAAAACAGCCACACCATTCCGGTTTTTACGTATGATGTGGGGATATTTCCTGAAATAATATTCAAAATACCTGGAAGAATTATTGGATCCGGTAGCAATGATTGCATCAAAACCTGATAAAATCCCGGAAGTCCAGGTAATGGATTCTCTCCATGATGGGTTTATCAAGCAAAGAATTTTTGCAATGACAGGAAGCAGGCACTTATCCCTGGCAGAGAGCTTCGCAATTAAGATATTCCCGCTGATCAGGACACTGATAAAATCATGAAATCCAACTGCAGGGATGTTTCCTGCCATGACCAATCCGATTTTCTTCGGGGACTGAGTATATATAAGCTGATCCTTGTATGGATCAAGCCACCGTTCAAGTTTTTCGCGTGTCAGGGATTCCCCGATGGCGTTTAAGGCTGACTGAATGCTCCCATGCATAAACCATGGATTCTCCTCTTCGCTTTTTCCGGCCGCGACCTGCAACAACCTGCCATATTCAGTTTTCATCTTATCAGGATAATCTCTTAGCAATTCTCCTAAGGCAATGAACGAATGAATTCTTTCCTCGAGATTCATTTGATAATAATTTGAATTCAATGGTCAAATGGAATATCCATTATTATTATTCACGGTTTGTACGGATATTTCATGGGATCGGATTCACGCAAAATTAATGGTTTGAAAATAAAGAACCACCATCATTGGGTTTCCTTTTTTTTCTTATTTTTGATATGCCAATTAATTTCTTTTACTTTGTCGCTTTATTATTACAGGGAAATCAGTCATTAACAAAAACATATCTTAAATTTATAATGTATGAAAAAACATAATTTTAATCCCGGTCCCTCCATCCTTCCCAGGATTGCTGTTGAGAACACGGCAAAAGCCGTTTTGGACCTGAATGGAATCGGCATGTCGATTTTGGAAATCTCTCACCGGAGTAAAGATTTTCAGGCTATTATTGATGAGGCTGTTGCCCTGTTTAAAGAATTGATGCATATACCGGACGGATATCATGTTCTATTCCTGGGTGGAGGTGCCAGCACCCAATTTTGCATGGTTCCCTTTAATCTTTTAAAGACCAAAGCTGCCTACCTGGAGACAGGCTCGTGGGCTCAAAAAGCTATCAAGGAAGCAAAGATGATCGGACCTGTCGATGTGGTTGCCTCTTCTGCCGATAAAAATTTCTCCTATGTTCCAAAGAATTTCACGATTCCGGCAGATGCTGATTATTTCCATATCACCACCAACAACACGATCTTCGGAAGCGAGATCCATTCTGATATGGACAGCCCGGTTCCCCTGGTGGCGGATATGTCGTCTGACATTCTAAGCCGGCCAATTGATGTGTCAAAATACAGCCTCATTTATGGCGGCGCACAGAAAAATATTGGTCCTGCCGGAGTGACTGTTATCATCATCAAGGAAAGTATTCTGGGCAAGGTGGACCGGAAAATCCCAACCATGCTGAATTACGCAACCCATATTAAAGAAGGTTCCATGTATAATACACCTCCCTGCTTTGCTATTTTCACCTGTCTGGAAACGCTGAAATGGATCAAGAGCCTGGGTGGCGTCGGGAAAATAGAGGAAATGAATAAAAAGAAAGCAAATTACCTTTATGATGCCATCGATTCCAGTAAAATATTCGTAGGTACCGTTGAAAAAGATTCCCGGTCTTTGATGAATATCTGTTTCGTTATGAAAGAGCCATTTAAGGACAAAGAAGATGCCTTTATGGATTTTGCCAAGTCAAAGGGCATGGTTGGTATAAAGGGACATCGCTCTGTGGGCGGATTCCGCGCCTCCACTTACAATGCTCTTCCGTTCGAAAGTGTACAGGCTCTTGTGGAGTGTATGCATGAGTTCGAGAAATCCAATAGTTAATTTAAATTGATAATCCTATGACAAAAGTCTTAATTGCCACCGATAAACCATTTGCCCCAGTTGCTGTCAAGGGGATCCGTAAAGTGGTTGAAGAAGCAGGATTTGAACTTATTCTGCTCGAGAACTATACCAGCCAGGACGACTTTATCAAGGCTGTATCAGATGTTGATGCCATGGTCATCCGAAGCGACAAAGCCGATAAGGCTGTTATTGATGCAGGAAAAAACCTGAAGATCGTTGTTCGTGCGGGTGCCGGTTATGATAACATTGATCTCCAGGCTGCAACCGCCAAAGGTGTTGTTGCAATGAATACCCCAGGGCAGAACTCAAACGCTGTTGCCGAGCTTGCAATGGGCATGATGGTATATTACGTCCGTAATTTCTATAATGGGAAATCGGGAACAGAGCTTATGGGTAAAAAGTTGGGTATCCATGCCTATGGATATGTTGGTAAAAATGTTGCCCGTATTGCAAAAGGATTTGGAATGGATGTTTATGCATTTGATCCTTTTATCCCGAAAGAAACAATCGAAAAAGACGGTGTAAAATGGTTGGGCTCCGTTGAGGAACTTTACAAAACCTGTAATTTTATCTCCTTACACATCCCTGCCAACAGCCAGACAAAGCTTTCGATCAATTACGGGTTGCTTTCGGTTATGCCTGCACCTGCATGCCTGGTTAATACGGCGCGTGCCGAAGTAATCAACGATAACGATCTGTTTAGAATGTTTCAGGATCGGAAGGATTTCGCCTATCTGACGGATGTAGAACCATCCAATAAGGCAGAGATCGAAGCCAATTTCAAGTCGAAATACTTCTGCACACCTAAAAAGATGGGGGCCCAAACCGAGGAAGCCAACATCAATGCAGGCATCGCTGCAGCAAAGCAAATCGTTAACTTTATCAAGAAAGGCGACAAAACCTTCCAGGTAAACAAATAGGTCATTTATCATCAGCAAATATGACGAACTCGATATATTCTCCGATTACTTAGTGTTAATTTAAAGGCCTATAGAAACCATGGAAAACGAACAAGAAAAACCAATTACTTTTTTCAGGTTTGAGGACTTGAGGATCTATCACAAGGCTCTTGAATACGTTAATTGGGTTTATTCCGTATCAAAAAACGTAAACAATGATCCTTTCATACAGGCATTCTTTGAGCGTTACATTCATTCGGCGCAGGGTATATCTATGAATATTGCTGAAGGTTCTTCAAGGAATAAAAGTCAGTTCGTCTATTATCTGAAGATGGCCAAGAGTTCTGTGAGGGAATGTGTGGTATTGTCAACGGTTGCCAGTGATCGCAAATTCATCTCAAGTGAATCGTATGACGATTCTAAAAGCCACCTGATGGAGATGACAAAAATGATCGGGGCTTTGATCGGTTCATTACAACGCAGCGTGAAACCCGGAGAACACGACGTAGACGAGGATAATGAATGATCCTCGTTTTCGTTGACCATTTCTCATACCTCCATTTTATCTAATCCCAGTAACCATTTTAATCAAAAAATGTAATGGCAATTTTAAAAGCTTTTAAAGGCCTGAGGCCTCCAAGGAAAATTGTTAAAGAGCTGGCATCAAAGCCTTATGATGTTCTGAATTCAGAGGAAGCCAGGGAAGAGGCAAAAGGAAATCCCTTTTCTCTTCTTCACATTATCAAACCCGAAATAGATCTCCCCAGGGAGGTAGATATTCATACACAAGTGGTCTATGATAAGGCCAAAGAAAATTTTGAATTATTTCAAAAAAATGGCTGGCTCATACCGGATAGTCAGGAGTATCTGTACATCTATGCCCAGACGATGAATAACAAAACCCAATATGGAATTGTTGGTTGTGCAGGGGTTTCTGACTATATGAACGGTATCATTAAAAAGCACGAGCTGACCAGGAAGGATAAAGAAGAAGACCGTATGAAGCATGTTCGCATTACCAATGCCAATATGGAACCCGTCTTTTTTGCTTATCCTGCCCTTCCGGCCATAGACGAAATAATATCACAGTACATCCATTCTCATGAACCGGAGTATGATTTTACTGCCGCTGATGGTATCGGTCATCATTTCTGGACCATCAGGGAGGGAGTAATTATAACAAAGATCATTGAGCTTTTTGCAACGATCCCTTATACCTATGTGGCCGACGGTCATCACCGCACTGCTGCTGCAGCGCTGGTGGGGAATGAGAAAAAGTCACAAAACCCAAATCACACAGGGACTGAAGAATATAATTATTTCTTAGCTGTTCACTTCCCCGATAATCAGCTTTCCATCATTGATTATAACCGGTTGGTTAAAGATCTGAATGGAATGTCAGCTCAGGATTTTCTGAACAAATTGTCGGGCGTATTTTTCATTGAAGAAAAAGGAACAACCATCCACAAACCTGACTGTCTGCACAACTTTGCCCTGTACCTGGAAGGAAAATGGTATTCTCTCACTGCTAAACCCGGGAGATACAATGATTCCGACCCCATTGGGGTTCTGGATGTGACCATTTTATCAAAATTGGTACTGGACGAGATACTCGGGATTAAAGATCTGAGGACATCTGACCGGATCGATTTTGTCGGAGGAATCCGTGGACTTGGTGAGCTGAAAAAGAGGGTCGATAACGGAGAGATGAAAGCGGCATTCGCCCTGTTTCCAGTCTCGATGAAACAACTCATTGACATTGCTGACACAGGAAACATCATGCCTCCAAAGACCACCTGGTTTGAGCCCAAACTCCGATCAGGCCTGGTAGTACACCTCCTGCATTAAAGGCAAAGCGTACGGCCATTTTTGAATGATCCTTTATCAGGGTCAATCATTCATATATTCACTGAAAACTTTCTGGAAATAAGCCTTCCCTTCCAGTTTTACCGAATCAGGGATTTTCGGATCGGTCCACCAGTAATAAAAATCGGGTCCCCTATCATAAGTGAAATAGGCGTTAGAACGAATCCAGCCAAGGCCATCTTCCGTTGAATAATAAGAGAAATCGGGAGTATATGGATTGAAGAGGTTTTTACTCCAGGTAAATTGTTTTGAATTGATTCCCATTTGCGCCAGAATGGTGGATGCAATATCATGCTGGTTCCCGAGTTTATGGCATACGGTTCCACGGAATTCTTCTTTCAGGGTTTCGCCGTAAAACAATAATGGAATCTTATGATACTCCTTTGATTCGGGATGCCAGTTGCGATAGGAATTATGACTATGATCCGATACAATAATAAATAAGGTATTCCTGTACCAGGATTCCCTGCTCGCCTTTCGAAAAAAGTCCCCCAGGCAATGATCGGTGTAATAGGCTGCATTGATGTACTCCCGTTCATTATCTCCCCATTTTAAAGGTTTTTCAAAAGGTTGATCCCAGGGGGAATGGGTACTGATGGTAAAAAGGGACGAAATAAAGGGTTGCTCCATGTTCTTCAGGTCATTGACCATATAATCGAGGGTATATCCATCATGAATTCCAAGTTTTCCGTGCGGGATCGAAGAAGGAAAATCGTATACCTCCATGATTTTATCAAAACCGTTATAGATAATATAGCTTTTAATATTCCCATAGATCAGCTGTCCTCCGAAATAGAAGGATGCGTGATAGCCTTCGTTTTTCAGCTCTCTGACCAGGCTTGGAAGTTTCACGAATTTATCAGGCTGAACGGTTATGGAGGAAATCGGATGCGCGGGAAATCCGCCGAAAATGGAAGCCATCCCCTGTTCCGATCTTGAACCAGAAGCATATATCTGGTCAAACAAAATCCCCTGTTTTTCCAATGATTTAAAATCCGGGGTAATTCCGGGTTCTCCTCCGAGGCTCTCGATAAGGTCGGCCGACCAGCTCTCTAAGATCAGGATGACGATATTCGGACGATTGGTCTTAAGAATATGGATGGTTGTATCCTTCGGTGTTGAATAAATTTTCCTGACCAACCGATCTGCTCGTTCCGGGTCCATAAAAAGATAAGGATTCCGGTCTAGATTCTGAAGGTTTTCGAAAATGCTGATATAGAGGTTAAAGGCATTATTCACCGCCGCGATATTTAAAATATTGTTGCGTGAAAAATAAGATTGGCTCTGGTTGATCGGAATTTGCTGAAATCCACCCCGCATACCGATAAAAAGGATCAAGGGAACAACGGCTAAAAAGGCGAGAGAAAACCAGATGTTGCGCTTTATCTTTTCAATCCTGACCTGGAAAAACTTAACATAAGCAAGGGTTCCCAGGAAGCTGACGGCCAGAAGAAGGAAAAGAAGCAGAAAAAAAGTAAAGGTTTCGGATGAGTTATATATTTCCGACGGATGCTTCAGGTACTTGAGAACCTTATAGGTGAGTTTTGTTTTCCATTCTGCATAGATTCCCATTTCGGCTACAGCTGACAATGTATAACAGAAAACAAGGAAACCCGTGTACAGGCTGTTAGCGGTATTCAGCCATCGGTGACTCCATACACTTTGGATGGTCAGCAAAATAAAGGGAACGACCATGAAATAGCTGGCAGTTGCCAGGTCCAGTTTCAGGGAGTACCAGAAAGTCCCTGTAATCTCCATAAAAGGTATTCTTTCAATGATGAGCAACCGCAAGTAATATAGAAGGAAGCAAAACCGGGTAAGATTAAAGAAGAGGATCCAGAATACGATCTGGTTAAGGAAGGAAAAAATAATTTTTTTCATAAACGGGAAAATTGCAAAGGTAATCTGAAAGGGTTTACGATCTATTCGTATTTTTGTTTGACCTGATATAATTGATGTCGGATATTGCCAGGAATATAAACGAGATCAGACAGCTCATTCCGGAGAACATCAAACTCATCGCTGTTTCAAAGACCAAAACGGTTGATGAAATCCTGCGCGTTTTTGAGACCGGACAGACACTTTTTGGGGAAAACAAAGTCCAGGAGCTGGCTTACAAGCGTCCCCTCCTTCCGGCTGAAATCGCCTGGCATTTCATTGGTCATCTGCAAAAGAATAAAGTCAGGGTCATTGCACCATTTGTTTCACTGATCCACAGCATTGAAAGCATTGGATTATTACAGGAAGTGAATAAAGAGGGAAAAAAGCACAATCGGATCATTCCATGTCTCTTGCAATTTCATATTGCCAGGGAGGAAACAAAGTTTGGTCTCGATTATCCCGGGGCAATCCGGATCATTGAATCACATGAGTACCGGTCAATGGCTAACGTCTGTATCAGCGGAGTTATGGGTATGGCCACCTATACCGATGATCAGGCGTTGATCCGGTCCGAGTTCCGGCTTCTGAAAGGTTATTATACAAAGCTTAAGGCGGAATATTTTCCTTCTGACAGCCGCTTCGGGGAAATCTCGATGGGGATGACGAGCGATTTCTTAATAGCCATTGAAGAAGGGAGCACTATGGTGAGGATCGGTTCCGCTATTTTCGGAGAGCGATCCGGTCAGACATTGATAGAATACCAATAAGACGTATCGAGCATAGATGATTTGGCTTCTGCTCTGACTATCCGTTCTTTTTCTTTGAAATCCCGGATAATTGTAACATTATCGAACCCGAGACTCTGAAGCAATGATTTTATTTCCTTTCCGAACCGCTCATTGATTTCAAGATACAACAAGCCAGGTCTGAGCAGATGCACCCAGGCAAACCGGCCAATTGTCCTATGAAATATAAGTGGATCAACATCCGGTACATATAATGCAAGGTCCGGTTCATAATCGGTCACGTTGGAATGCATCTCTTTTTTTTCACTTTCCAATACATAAGGTGGATTGGATACGATGATATCAAATGCTCCAAACTGGTTCCATTCTTCTGAATCGAGGATATCAGCCTGAAAAAAGTCAATGGGAACCAGGCACTTTTCCGAATTAATCCGGGCGATCTTCAAGGCAGGGAGTGAGGAATCAATGGCAGTGATTTTTGAGAAGGGAAATTTCATTTTAAGGTCAATGGCGATGCACCCTGAACCGGTACCGATTTCCAATATGGATAAATCAAGGAATTGCCTTTGTATATTCTCGTTTACAATCAGGCGATTCATTTCTTCTGTTTCAGGTCTTGGGATCAGGACATCCGGCGTAACCTCAATCTCGGTTCCGTTGAACCAGGTTTTACCAATAATATATTGTATCGGTTTGTTTTTCTCCAATTCCTCCAATGACTTATTGAACAACACCATTTTCCCTTCAGGGATGATGGTTCTCTGCTCCAGGTGGACTTGTGTCCTCGGCCAGTTCAGGTATTCTTCAAAGAGGATATACAGAAATTGCATCACTTCACCGGAAGGATATATCCCCTCAAGCCTGGAACGGAACTCCTCAATAATCCGGTTGACTGATACTGGCTGACCGCTCATGGTAGGCAATTTGATTTCGATGGGCAAAGGATCACCCGGTTGTTTACCGAAATTTACGGATAATTTCCCGTGTCTAAAATAAAAATAAAAGTAACTTAGCGGAAAGGATTTTATGAGCGATACCTATTATTCCATCGCACAGGCAACGAGTGGATCCTACCGGGAAAAGGCCAGTAAATTCATCGCCCTTGCTTTCCCGGTATCCACTGAAGAAGAAGTAAGGATAAGACTGGAGAATGTCAGAAAAGAATATCATGATGCCAACCATCATTGTTTTGCATACCGGCTGGGTAACGAACAACCAATTTACCGGTTCAATGATGACAGAGAACCTTCAGGGTCGGCCGGAAAACCGATATACGGACAAATCCTCTCGAAAAATCTTTCGGATATTTTAGTCATTGTGATCCGGTATTTCGGAGGAACAAAACTGGGCATACCCGGGCTGATAAGGGCCTACCGCACTGCTGCACGTGAGGCTATTGAAGCTGCCGTCATAACCGAGAAGGTGGTTGAAGACCAGCTTACCCTTAATTTTCCTTATCGGGGACTCAATGAGGTGATGACGATCCTGAAGGAGCATCATGTCAGGATACTTGCAAAGAAAATAGAGCAGGAATGTATGATCCTTTGCGCTTTCAGAAAAGATCACATGGAAAAAATCAGGGGCCAACTGATGCGAATTACAAACCTATCTATATCATTACATAGTCAAAAAACAGCCCACATTTCCATTTAAAATCAGTCTGCTTAGGAATTACCAAAAAGCTGGATTTTCCTAACTATTTGAGGGTTAAGCAACATGAAATTTATATCATTTCTAAACAAACAAAAAATCAAGGAATATTGGTCAGGTCAACATGTTGAACGTTCGTTACATAGATGTTACAACCCTCTTCCATACTAAATAAATCTACTCGAACCTATCTACTTTTTTTTCAAAAAGTCAAGAGGAAAAGATTTTTTTTTTCAACTTTTTTTTTTAAAATTTGTTAATTAAAAGATGTTTCCCTTTTATCATAGGTTTTGGCTTGCGGACAAAATCTAACACCTTGATAAAAAACAAATTAACAGTAAACAGACCATTTAATCTTTCAAGGTTAACGAATTAATGGAAAATAACGCAGTCGAAATTTGGGAAAATTGCCTCAAAGTAATTAAAGATAATATCAACTATCAGAGTTTTAAGACCTGGTTTCTGCCAATCAGGCCAATTAAGATTAAAGAACAGGTCCTGACCATTCAGGTTCCAAGCCAGTTTTTTTACGAATGGTTGGAGGAACATTATATTGGGCTATTAAAAAAAACCATTAAAAAAGAGTTAGGCAGTGAAGGCCGTTTGGAATACAGTATCATTGTTGATAATTCTGATCAGGAGCCTGGCCCCTTGACGATAAATGTACCGACCAGTGAGAAGAAAGCCACATCAAATCCGCTCGTTTCCATGCCGATTGATCTAAATAAAGGGACATCAAAAGAGATTCCCAATCCCTTCATTATTCCAGGCCTTAAGAAAATCAAGGTCCATTCCCAACTGATCGAAAGTTATTCCTTTGATAACTTCGTTGAAGGAGATTGTAACCGGCTTGCCCGTTCTGCAGGATTCGCCGTTGCCAATAATCCAGGTAAAACGGCCTTTAATCCTTTATTGATTTATAGCCATACCGGTTTAGGCAAGACCCATCTTTCCCATGCTATCGGTTTGCAGGTAAAGAATAATTTCCCTGAAAAGACGGTTCTGTATGTCACGACCGATCAGTTTATCAATCAGTTTATCGATTCTGTAAAAAATAATAACCAGAACGATTTTATCCATTTTTACCAGATGATCGATGTCCTGATCATCGATGATATTCACAATCTGGCAGGCAAGGAAAAAACCCAGGATGTATTTTTCCACATTTTCAATCACCTTCACCAGAAAAGCAATCAGATCGTCCTGACGTCCGACAAGCCTCCCGTTGAAATGAAAGGGATTGAACCACGGCTCCTTTCCCGTTTCAAATGGGGTCTTTCAGCTGATCTGCAGGTGCCGGACCTGGAGACACGGATCGCAATCCTGCATAAAAAACTTTATAACGACGGAATCCAGATACCTTCCGAAGTTGTTGAATATCTTGCATACAGCATTAATACAAATATCCGGGAACTCGAAGGGGCGCTGATTTCCCTGCTGGCGCAGTCCTCCCTGAACAAAAAAACGATCACGCTCGAATTAGCCAAGCAAATGATCGACAAATTCGTCAAGAACACTTCAAGGGAAATATCCATTGATTATATCCAAAAAGTGGTATGTGATTATTTCAATATCCCTGTCGAGCTGATTCATTCCAAGACCCGTAAAAGAGAAATCGTTCAGGCCCGCCAGCTTTCCATGTATTTTTCCAAGAAGCATACCAAGGCTTCTTTGGCCAGCATCGGATTGCATTGCGGGAATAAAGATCATGCCACGGTCCTTCACGCATGCCGGACCGTAAACAACCTGGTTGAGACCGATAAGCAATTCCGTCAGTTTGTGGAAGAGCTGGATAAACGGATCAAACTTTAATTTCACCACCGACATCCATGAAGATACTCTTTGTTTGTACCGGGAATATTTGCCGGTCGCCTCTTGCTGAAGGTATCTTAAAAGCCAAACTTGGCAATAATAATATTCCTGCTTATATTGATTCGTGCGGGTTTGAATCTTTTCATGTGGGTGATCAACCCGATGAAAGGGCACAGAAAGTTGCAAGGAAAAGAGGCATTAACATTTCAGATCACCTTGCCAGGATATTTTCCATTACCGATTTTGACCGCTTTGACCGGATATATGTGATGGATCATTCACATTATAATAAATTGATGAAGCTGGCGAGACATGAATATGACAGAAATAAAGTGGATTATATCATGAATTCAGTTCACCCGGGAGAGAATTTACCGGTGAACGATCCATGGTATGATGATATGCATGCATTTGAAATGGTCTTTGATCAGCTTGATAATGCCTGTGACAAGATTGCAATGGTTTTAAGACATCAGCCGAAAGATTCATGACCTCTGTTGAACATATATGCCCGGAAGCTGCCGATATCCGCTCTGCAGCAAACCGTATCCGTCCTTATATCCATCGAACACCTTTGATGACTTCCGGAACCATTAACCGGCTTTTTGATACGGAAATATTTTTCAAATGTGAAAATTTCCAGAAAGTCGGTGCATTTAAAGCACGGGGAGCCACCAATGCCGTTCTTTCTATAGACCCCAGCCGGATCTGCAGAGGTGTTGCCACCCATTCTTCCGGGAACCACGCTCAGGCTCTGGCTTATGCTGCTTCCCTGGTTAAGGTACAAGCCTATATCGTCATGCCATCCAACTCATCAAAAGTAAAAGTGGACGCGGTTAAAGGATATGGTGGGATCATCCGGTTTTGTGAACCCACGCTTGATGCCAGAGAAGAAACCTTAAAGGAAGTCATGAAAGAGACAGGTGCTATCGAAGTTCATCCTTACAATGATCCAGGGATCATTGCCGGACAGGCTACCGCATGCCTTGAATTGATTGAAGATATCAATGACCTGGATCTGATCATGACACCTGTGGGAGGAGGAGGACTTCTCAGCGGGACCGCTTTAAGTGCAGCCTATTTTTCCAAAGGGACAAAGGTTGTAGCGGCTGAACCGGAAAATGCCGACGATGCTTTTCAGTCTTTCACACGCCGTGAATTCGTTCCCTCTGACAACCCGAACACCATTGCCGACGGACTAAGGACTTCTCTTGGAAGCCTGACCTTCCCCATTATCCTCAATCATGTTGACCAGATTGTGACCGTGAGTGAAGACGGAATAATACTGGCAATGAGGTATCTCTGGGAACGTTTGAAAATTCTTATCGAAACTTCCTCTGCTGTTCCTTTTGCAGCCATTCTTGAGAAAAAAATAGAGATCCGGAAAAAGAAAGTCGGTATCATCATTTCCGGCGGCAATGTCGACCTTTCTGCTTTACCATGGGGAAGAAATGAATAAGGGGAAATTATACCTGGTTCCTACTTTACTTGGAGAATGCCCGGTTGAAAAAGTCATGCCGGAGCATACCCTCGAAATAATCAGAAGGCTGAATTTCTTCATTGTTGAAGAGATCCGTACTGCCCGACGTTTCCTGAAAAAAGTAAACGACCAGATCCTGATTGACCAGATAACCTTTTTTATTTATAACGAACATACCGGTTATCAGGATCTTCCGGGATTCCTTCGTCCAGCTGAAACGGGTGACGACATCGGTTTGTTATCCGAAGCCGGAACGCCCTGTATCGCGGACCCCGGCTCAGAAATTGTAGGTTTGGCTCACCGCTCCGGGATATCCGTCATCCCTTTAACTGGCCCGTCATCCTTACTTCTGGCCTTAGAGGCTTCCGGGTTCAACGGACAAAATTTCGTATTCCACGGTTATCTTCCGGTCGATAGAATCCTTCGCACCAAACGGATCAAAGAAATTGAGAAATCTGTTTATGAAAAGGGTCAGACCCAGCTTTTTATTGAAACTCCTTATAGAAATCTCCAGCTATTCAAAGCCATTACAGATACCTGCAAGGATGAAACAAAACTCTGCCTGGCCATCGATTTGACTACCGGTTCAGAAACCATTATTGTCAAAAAGGTTCACGAGTGGAGAAAAGGAAACCCCACAATCCATAAAAGACCCTGTGTTTTTCTTTTATACCGCTAAACGTTACCATTAATTTGTAACAAATATCTGTTTATATCATCAAATAGCTGTTTTACATTTGTACCAACCTTATAAGTCCATATTTTGGAAACAATTTTATCTATCCAGCAGATATCGAAAAGATACGGCAGGATCCAGGCGGTCGACCGTCTCTCCGTCGAAGTAAAAAAGGGAGACGTTTTTGGCTTGCTCGGACCAAACGGCAGTGGAAAAACGACGACTTTAAGCATTTTGCTCGATCTTGTCAGATCTGATCAGGGAAGTTATGAATGGTTCGGTCTTCCGCCGAATAAGGAAAGTCTGAAAAGGATCGGAGCCGTGATAGAGCATCCGAATTTTTTCCCATACCTGACTGCAGTTAAAAACCTTCAGATTGTTGCCGATATTAAAGATAAAAACTATGAGGATATAGACCGGGTTTTGAAGCTGACCAGCTTATATGAGCGCAGGGACCACCGATTCAGGACCTACTCATACGGAATGAAGCAGCGGCTTGCCATCGCTTCCGCCCTGCTTGGCAATCCTGAAATACTGATCCTTGATGAGCCCACTAATGGACTTGACCCACAAGGTATAGCGCAGATAAGGACCCTTATCCTGCAGGTTGCAGCCATGGGCATTACCATCATCCTCGCATCCCATCTTCTGGACGAAGTACAGAAGATATGTGACCATGTCGCGGTCCTGAACAAAGGGAAAATACTGTTCACCGGGGAAGTCAGGAAGGTCCTGGCTATTTCCGACTCCTTTGAGCTTGCTTCCGATGAAATGGAAAAACTTCAGCAAGTGATCATGCTTCATCCTGATTACAAATCCCATTCAGCACAAGGAAATACCATACAGGTATATTTTAAGGGGGAAAATAACCCGGGTGACATCAATTCTTTCCTTTACCGGAACGGAATCGTTCTTACGCATCTGGCCGAACGCAAACGTAGCCTGGAACAACATTTCTTGGAACTCTTACAGGAAACCCTATGATTAAACTTTTAAAAATAGAATGTAAGAAAATCATGACCTATAAGGTCTTCTGGATTTTATTCGGATTGTATTTCTTTTTTCTCGCCGCCGGAATCCTGATGGCAGAGTTTATGATCAACCATATGGTCGATGGTATGAATCACAGATTGCCAATACCCCTCCCCCATGTTACCTTGTATTATTTTCCGGAGGTATGGCAGAATCTTGCATTTTTTGCAAGTATCCGGTATGTTTTAATCTTCCCGGCAATCATCGTCATAATGCTGATCACCAATGAATTTACTTACCGCACAATCCGTCAGAACATTATCAATGGCATGAGCAAGGGCGAATTCATTGTATCCAAACTGATGGTTATCTTTTTAATGGCTGTCTTCACCAGCCTGGTTTTGGGATTCGGTGCTTTCTTCATTGGTGTCGCACATTCGGGATTGAATGAAATGGCGATCCTTGCAAAAGGAATCCCTTTTATCTTCGGCTTCTTCGTGGCCATGCTCTCTTTCCTCATCTATTCATTTTTCTTTGGTTTTCTTTTCCGTAATACAGGGTTAGCCATTGCGCTTTTTACTCTGTACACCCTTATTATCGAACCCATTTTTTATTATTTCCTTAAAAGTCCCCTGGTTTTTAAAAACCAGATTTCGGCCTATTTGCCTGTTAATGCGGCAATCCGGGTTACAGAGTACCCGGCCATTACAGTTCTGAAGAAAATAATGGGATTGGAACTGCAAAGGGGTATCAGTCTTACCACCTGTGCGATTCCTTTGCTGTATGGATCCGTTATGATTGCAATGGTTTACTGGATAATGTACAAGAGAGATCTGTAAGGGCAGAAAGCCTCTTCAGAAGCGGCGGGTGTGAATGGTAAAAAAAGACATATAGCGGATGGGGTTTGAGGTTGCTGAGGCTATCAACCGATAATTTCTTTAATGCATCCTGCAATGCCCGGGGATCATTATTCAAACCTGAGAAACGGTCGGCAGCATACTCATTCCTGCGGGACAGTTTATTCATACAAAGCCCAAGAATCAGGGATAAAGGGCCATATAATATTCCGAAAGCCAGAATCCCCAGATGGAAACTCTGTTTTATCTCTATTCCTGAAAAACCAGTTAATGCTTGACATACAGCCAGGGACAGAGCACTGTTTTTTTGAATGAACAGCGACAGGATAAAAAGCATTAAACCCGTCTGTAATAAGGAAAGGATCAGTGATTGCAGGGTGTGTCTCTTTTTGTAATGGCCGATCTCATGAGCCAGCACAGCTACGATCTCCCCGACAGAATGTTTGGCAACAAGAGTATCATACAAAACGATCCTTTTCTTACTTCCAAGACCCGTAAAATATGCATTTGCTTTCGTGGATCGTTTTGATCCATCCATGACGTAGATATCCTTCAGCCTGAATCCGGTTTTCGCAGCAAATGACTGAATGGCATTCCTCAGATAACCTTCTTCCAGGGGTTTCTGTTTATTAAATAAAGGGACAATGATATTGGAATAAAAAAGCAAAAGAAAAATCTGGAAACCGCTTATTACGCCCCACGTGATCAGCCAAAAGGTATTCCCGGTCGTATCCCAGATCCAGACGATCAGGGATACCAGTCCCCCGCCGATCAAGGCTCCCAGTAACCAGCCCTTCAAAATGTCGAGGATGAAGGTAAGCGGGGTCATGGTGTTAAAACCATACCGTTGTTCAACAATGAACACCCGGTACCATTCAAACGGGATCGAAAGTATGGAAGAAACCAATCCCAGGATGCCAAAGAAAATCAAAGCCATCAGAACCGGATTCATGGTGAACCGGTGAACCAGTACATCAAGCCAACCAATGCCTCCTGTAACAAGAATACTTGTCATCGCCAGGAATGTCAGCGTACCTGTTACCAGCTGAACCTTTTGCTTATCTTTGAAATAGTGCTGTGACCGGCGGTATTTTTCTTCATTATAGATCCCTTCCAGTTCTTTCGGAAGTTGTTCACTCCAGCATGAGGAATTCAGGTAATCCAGGATCCGCTCCATGCAGAAATCAGCAACAAGAATCACGAGGATGATATAAAAAATGATCATAGCCCGCTTCGTTTTCTGAGTCCCCATTCTGTTGTGAGGATTATCAGGATAAGTAAAAACAGCCAGGGATTGCCGATCAGATCGATGTACTGTTTTTGAAGGAATGAAACGGATCTGATCTCCTCCTGTACGTTAATCTTCCTGACCAGTTCATTAAGGTTCAAAGGATTGACCATTACTCCGCTATGGGAATCCGCCATTCTCAACAGGAGACTGTGATCTGCCACCAGGTTCAGTGATTCAACATTTATCGGGATGACCATAAAGGTGCCGTTTTTCTCATAGCTGAAATTCCCAAGCCTGGTCATTGCATGAAATGTGTAATTGCCCGGGGGAAATAATCCGGCATTCAGGTAATAGGCCTTTTCTGTTTTGCTGAACACAAACGGAAAGCTTTTCTGACCGGCATCCGTAATGGTTAATGTTACCTCGGGTTCATTGACGAGTTCATAGGAGGCGTTGTAAAGTCCGGCTTCAAAGACAACGTTTTCATTCTCATTTATTTTTTGATTGACCTTGACCCGGAAAAAACTCTTATCCTCCCTGACTGTAAGGTATTGTGCAATTTTATTTATGATCTCATCAAAGGGCTCAAAGGTGGATCGCTGGAAAAAATTTGACAGCCTCCATCTCCAGATGTTTTCTCCTGCAATGATCCCTGTCTTTTTTTCCCCATTCCTGGCAAACAGGATCAATGGAATCTTTGTCGTGCTGTTTCCAATTTTCTGGTAACACAAAACATCCGTAAGCTGCCGGGTCTCATATTCCCCGAAGGGAGCAAGAAGCGGCGGGTACCCGGTAATCCATTTCGGGTCAGCGTCGTTCATGGTGAAAAGGGAAAAGTCATTATTTGGAAGGGGTTGTGCTTCTGAAAACGAAAGTTTAGAAGCATTAATGGTCAATCCAGTCTCCAGCTTATTGAATGCATTAAAGTCGGTTTGAGTCCCAAGGATATAAAGATATGGCCTGTCGGTTTTCTCAAACGGGAATAAATTTCCCGGACTCACTGAAGAAGGTATCTGGTAAGCAATGAACAAATCATACTTTTTCCCTTCTGACATCATACGGTCATTTGAATTGATCAGTTCTACCTGATAACGCCCGGTACCATCAAGTGCCTGACATAAAGCTGTAATATCCGGATGGGGAGTATTAAAGAGAATGGCTACTTTTACTCTTGAATCAAAGACCTCAACATAGAAATCCTGATTATTATTGACCTTATTCGCTTCTCCTTCTACCGGATCGACCCTGACCTGATATCTCTGAATGCCTGTTTTTAAGGCATCCAATAAGAGATCCGTTTTTTTTAGTGTCTGTTCAGAAGAGGCAGAGATTTCCTTATTGAAGACAACCTGTGCCCCGTTCGTAATCGTTACCAGGGTATGGATATCCTTGCATTTATCCATTTCAATCATCAGTTCAACAGGGAATTTATCTCCGAGGAATACGTTTTTGCTACAGGATATTTTTTTTATACATATGTCTTTCTTAAACGTGGTATCCCCCAAAGCGATCGTGTACAGCGGAAACGGAGTTTTTCCCACCTGGTAATAGGGATCGGTGCCCCTGTTGTATATACCATCGGAAGCTAAAATGATTGCTCCGACATTACGGTTAGCGTATCTGTCCTCCATCTCAGAGAAAAAAGCAGCAATGTCGGTTTGCTTATGGGAATAATCTCCCCGGAATCCCTTTTCGGTCTTGTCGCCAAAAGAATAGACTTCTGTTTGATATTTTTTACGGAGTTGTTGGATCAGGTCCGCCAGCCGTTTTGGGAATTCATTCCTGTAAAAGGAAGAATCTTTGGTCATGATTATCGATGAAGAGTTGTCGACACCAACGATGATTATCGGTTTTTCAATCGTTTCACTGGTCAGTTTAAGAAGAGGGGTAAGAAGAAGGAATGCCAGAATGGAGACCGACAGGAACCTCAAAACCATCAATAATCTGATGAGTGCAGGGTTGATATCCGGTTCTTTCAACCGGAAATATAGGAAAAAGGCGAACAGGCCTCCTAAAATGAGGCATAAGAGCAAATACCATCCAGAAGATTGAGTAATCAGTGACAAGGCAATCCGATTGATCAGGTATGAAGGCCTCCACAGACTGTTATGACCTGTCCTGTAATATAAGAACTCAGATCTGAAGCGAGAAACAATGCCAGGTTAGCCACGTCATCGGGGGTCCCGGCCCTTTTCATCGGAATATCTTCGGCCCATTTATCGATATATTCCTGTGGTAATTTAGCGGTCATCTCCGTTTCAATGAAGCCCGGAGCAATCGAATTACAGCGAATGTTCCGGGAGCCCAGTTCCTGGGCAACGGACTTCGAGAAACCAATGATTCCAGCCTTTGATGCAGCATAATTGGATTGACCGCTATTCCCTTCTATCCCAACGATCGAACTCATATTGATAATGGATCCGGAACGTTGCTTGATCATGTGTTTCTGTATAGCTTTTGTAAGATTGAAAACGGATTTCAGATTGATGTTCATTACCATATCCCAGTCCGCCTCTGCCATTCTTAACAACAGGTTATCCCTGGTAATGCCTGCATTGTTCACGAGAACATCGATGGTCCCGAAATCCCTTATAACATCGTTTATAAGTTGTTCGCTTGCAACGTAGGAGCTTGCATCCGAAGCATATCCCATGCATTTTACTCCAAATTTTTCGATCTCATGTATCAGGTGGCTGGAATTCTCATCAAGCACAATATCAGAAAAGGCAACATCAGCTCCATGAAAGGCAAATTTCAAAGCAATGCTTTTTCCAATCCCCCGGTTGGCTCCTGTTATCAGTGTGGTTTTCCCTTCTAACAACTTCATGGTATTCAGAATTTTTTCAAAGATAACAAGATTTGTCCAGCCAGGAAAAGAGAAAGATTTAAATCCACTTTACCAGGCTAAAATCCTGTCGGTGAGGCAATAATGAGCTTTTGGGATAGAGACGGAACACGAAATCGTATACTCCTGCCTGGTTAATTGTAACATCACAGGCAAAGGAGACCATGTTCTTTTCTGAGTTGACCAGTTTCATTTCTTCGATAAAGGCAGGTTCTTTCACTTCATCGTTGACTTTCATGCCAAAAAGCACCTCGATCCCGACATCAGTCCCGGATAATTCGTTCAGGTTCAATACAATTTCTGCCTGAAACGATTCACCAAGTGACAATGGTTTCAGGTTTGAATCGGGTGTTTTGACCGAGACGACCTCAATGCTATCCCATCCCCGCAACACCTTCCGTTTCCAGGAGGCAATGTGCCTTGCCATTTCATAATTCCTGGCTATAAGGAGTTTCGACCTTTTAAACAAGGTTTGATAGTATTGGCGGTTATAATCATCCAGCTGCCTTTTCATCGTATAATGCGGGGCAATTTCTGAAATGGTATTTTTAATAAAAGACACCCAGGTTTCGGGCACTTTGCCGGGATTCAGTTTATAGTAACGGGGGATGATTTCTTCCTCAAGCTGGGTATAGATGGTTTCTGCGTCAAGCTCATCCTGAAACTGCGGATTGTCATAAACTACTTTTTCTTGTAAAGCCCAGCCGGCATTAGGTCGGTAACCTTCAGCCCACCATCCGTCCAGTACACTGAAGTTAACGACTCCGTTCATGATGGCTTTTTCGCCACTCGTACCTGATGCCTCAAGAGGCCTGGTAGGTGTATTCAGCCAGATATCCACACCCCGGATCATGTATTTTGCAAGTTCGATATCATAATTCTCCACAAAGAGGATTTTTCCGATGAAGTCGGTAGTACGGGATATTTCAAAAATATATTTAATAAGGTCCTGCCCTGCTTTATCATTCGGGTGGGCTTTGCCGGCATAGATAAATTGAACCGGTTTTTTTGTATTATTGACAATACGGGATAAACGATCCAGGTTACTGAAAATCAGATGGGCTCTTTTATAGGTGGCAAACCGGCGGGCAAAGCCGATGGTCAGGGCTTCCGGGCGGGCCGCTTCCCTGATCTTGAAGATCAGCTTGGGGTTTTCATGCCGGCGGGTCATATCATTGAAAAGACGGTGGAGCAGATATTCCATCAGCTGTTCTTTTTGTTTCAGCTTGGTTCTCCAGATAATCTCATCAGGTACCCGGTGTATGTTTTTCCAGTATTTCGGATTGGACTGGTCTTCGAGGAATCCGTCGCCAAACTCTTTCTGATATAGTTGTTGCCATGATTTGGCTGTCCATGTCGGATAATGCACACCATTGGTAACGTATCCGATATGCAGTTCTTTAGGATAATATCCCTGATAGAGCTTTTTAAACATCTCTCTGGTTACAACCCCATGGATTTTGCTGACAGCATTGATTTCCTGGGATAATTTTGCAGCAAGCACGCTCATGGAGAAGCGTTCATTGGGATCATTATCAACCATTCGGCCCAGGTTCATGAGTTGTTCCCATTTGATATTCAAATGTTCAGGTAAATAGGACAGGTAACGACGGAGGGTATCTTCCGTGAATGTGTCATGTCCGGCAGGAACCGGAGTATGGGTGGTGAATAGGGTTGAAGCACGTACGACTTCCATGGCCTGCGGGAAGGTCAGCTTTTCTCTCTGGATCAGGTTACGCAACCTTTCCAGGCCGATAAATGCAGAATGTCCTTCATTGCTGTGATAGATATCCGGTTTGATTCCAATGGTCTCCAGCATACGGATACCCCCGATTCCAAGGAGAATCTCCTGTTTTAGCCGGTTTTCAAGATCCCCTCCGTATAACTGGTGCGTGAGCACCCGGTCCTGCTCGTCGTTTTCCTCAATATCGGTATCCATCAGGAATAAGGGGACACGCCCGACATCCACGCGCCAGATCTTGGCGTATAAGGTTCTGGCTGGCAAAACAAAAGTAACTTTGATCCAGTTGCCTTGTTCGTCCCGTACCGGATTCAAAGGGAGGTGTGTGAATTTTTGAGGTGTATACACTGCGATCTGATCTCCGAATACGGAAAGGTTCTGCTGGAAATATCCATATCGGTACAGCAATCCTACCCCAACGATATTAAAATTTGAATCACTTGCCTCCTTAAGGTAATCACCTGCCAGCATTCCCAGGCCGCCTGAAAAGGTCTTGATGGTATCATGCAATCCATATTCCATGCTGAAGTAGGCAACCATATCTGCAGGCTTTTCTTTGGCTTTTGCCATGTAGGCATCAAATTTATCAGTCACCTTTTTAAGGTGACTGATAAATTTTTCATCGGTACTCAGATCCTGCAGCTCTTGATAGTTAAGCGATTCAATGAGTGCGATCGGATTGAACTTTAATTCATACCACCGTTCTTTGTGGAGCATCTCGAATAGTTCCGTCCCCTCGTAGTTCCATGACCACCAAAGGTTTTTAGCAATTCGTTCAAGACTGGACAGGTTATCCGGGATCTTTTGCTGGATAAGGACTTTTTTCCAATCTGGTTTCACATCCATCACTGCCTTAATGACCAGAGCCTGGATATGAGGTTGTTTTGCAGTATACAGTTCCGCCCGCCCCTCTGTTTCCTCAAGAGCCTGGGAATAAGCAATCTTATAGTATTCAATCAATTTGTCCCACAAGGCCGTACGGGAGATTTCAAAGGCTTTAATTCGGATTTTAATGATCTCCTTTTCCGGTTTGCTGCTGCATTGCAGGACATTTTTCACAATTTCCTCAACTACTTCAGCTTCATTATCATCATTCCGGTCAATAACGGTCGTACAATCCTTAATGGCAGGAAACATTGATTTGATCCATTGGCCAAAACCGGCAAGCGTGGTAGTGATGGTTGGAATATGAAAGGCCAGGCTTTCAAGCGGTGTATAACCCCAGGGTTCATAGTATGAAGGGAAAATAGAGCCATCGAAACCGATCAGGAAATCATAGTATTTCAGATTAAAAATACCATCTGCTCCGTTTAAAAAAGCAGGGATAAAGATAATTTTAACCTTGTCTGCCGGTGAATTGAAAAGTTCATTTTCCTTAATTCGTTTAAGAATCAGATCATTCTCAGGTTCATTCAGATTATGGGTCAGATATTCTTCTTTCAATGGGTTATCGAAGGTCTTACTTCCCATTCTTTCGAGGAGTTCTTTCCGTGGACCAAATTGATAGGCAGGAACGGCAATGAAAGCCAAAATAGTTTGCTGTAGCTTTGGTTCCTTATTCAGTTTTCCCATTGCATCGATGAAGAGATCGATACCGATATTCCTGAATTCATAGCGTCCGCTGTGAATAATTGATATCGTGTCGTTAGGTATCCTTTGGCAAAGCAGTCCTTCAGCAACATCTCTGATTTTTCCGCGTGCTTTGGCACGCTTTTCAAAATAATCTTCCTTGGCAGGTACGAACGAGCCCTCAAAGCCGTTCGGTGTTATCAGGTCCGCTTCTTTTCCCAGAAATTGCCTGCATTCGCTGTTGGTGATCTCACTCACCGTAGTGAAAATATCCGATTCCACGGCCGCCAACTTTTCCAGTGAATATTTTGCGAGTATACCATAGTTTTTGGCGATCGTCTCGCCATTATAATTATCAAGGTTCTTATACAAAGGCATCCCATGGGCAGCTATCAAACGACCGACAACCGTGGCATGGGAAGTGAAAACGGTACCGGCCTGCGGAACCATCTCCTTCAAGTACAATATCCCAGTTCCTGAGGTCCATTCATGGAAATGAGCCACGATCCGGTCGTTATGGGAAAGATGGTAATGGTAAAAATTCTCAATGACCCTTCCTGCGGCATGACCAAACAACGCGGGTTCCAGGTAATCCCACCCACCGGTCAGCGAATCGAGTTTATGCGTTTCCCACAAATGCGCAAAAATGGCATCTTTCTGTGCAAAATAGGGTGTGAAATCCACCAGGATAACCAGGGGTTTACCATTGATGTTCCACCGTCCGATTTTAAATCGAAGACCTTCCCTTTCCGCATTCTCCCGCCAGGATTTATAAAGGAATTTATCTTCCAGAAACTCATGATTCTGTTGAGAATCTTTTAATATGTCTGGCCCGATCAGTATATAGTTATCCTTAAATACGGTGGTCATGGTCAGCGCCTTTGTCATGACGACAGTATAAAGACCACCGACTTTATTACAGACCTCCCAGCATACTTCAAATAAATAATCCGGAACATTCAGGGGCTTATCTTTTTCGATCATGGCTATTCGGCTTATTTATTGATTTCTTTCATAATTATATTCCGATATTTCGATATGTTCCGGAGTTTCAGATCCGGGTTTTCCCGGACCAGATCCCGATACTTCCTCAGGTTCTTTACTCCCATGTTTTTTTCAGCTTTCGCTAGTACTTCCGGACCGGTACCGGATAAAGCATAAAAAAGGGATTCGATCTCCAGCTTCTTAATCAACTCCTTAATGCGCTTATCAGGAAGTTTCACAAACATTTCCTCAAAGCTCACGGGTTCCTTGTCATCGTGCATTTTTTCCTTTGGTTGTTTCTTTTTCAGCAAGGATCTCTTTTTCTGAGTGGCCAATTCCTTCTTTGTTCCTGATCTGATTTTCCTGGTTTTATCAACCGGTTGGACTGCCGCCTCCCCTATTTCCGGAATCATTGCCCCGAAATCTGAGCATTGGTCGACCCTGATCATAAAATCGGAGAGGACATTCATGTAATTGATGAATGCATCGTACGGAGAACCATATGGATTGAAATATTTATGCACCTCGCCTGCAGAGAACCATTTCGTGCACATATAGTAAAAATGGTTGCTCGTTTGCAGGTAATTCCAATCTCTCAGAATCGCTTTATCGTTGCACTTTCTCACTTTTTCCTCATAAGAATAGAGTTTTTCGAAAGCCTCGTCCTGAAGTTCGTTTCCGCGCCAGGCCGTAAGATCGCGTTCTTCATCTGCCCATGAAATGGGATATGGGACAGAAATGGCGGCAACCGTCTGTAAGGTCTGGTAGAGTTCTTCCGGAGTAAAAAAGCCAAAATTCGATCCGGAAAAGACCTTGGCTGGAAGATGACGGAAAAAATCAAAAATCCCCGTCTCTTTCCATTGATGTTCACCGATGGTTTCATAATCGAGAAACAGATTCACCACTTCTTCATTGCCTTTAAATGCATTGAGCCAGCCGACAAACTTATCGGTCGTTAATGGCCATTCCGACCAGTCGTGGTCACTGAAACGGAATGTGAGGTCGTCGCTGAGGCGGAAATTACGCAACAGCAGTTTCAGCTTCGGATTGACCTTATTGCAGTATAAAAAATTAGGACTTTTCCAACCCAGAATATGTTTGGCACCCTCTGTAAGCATGGTATGAAATCCCATCTCAGCCACCATTTCACCAATTCCATCGGAGTAAATGAGCTCGCTGTTCCGGAAAGTGACCGGTCTTTTACCAAAAAGGGATTCAATTTTATTCCGGTGCATGTCAACCTGTCTGGTAAATTCTTCTTTACTCCCCAATGATGCCAGCGAATGGGCATACGTTTCCGCAATGAATTCAACATTGCCCGTGGCAGCCAGCTCCTTAAAACTCTGAATGACTTCCGGGACATATTGCTCAAACTGGTCCAGCGCGGTTCCGGAAATGGAAAAGCTGACTTTAAATCCGGAACCATACTCCCTGATGAGGTCAAGCATCAGCTTGTTGGCGGGCAGGTAAGATTTTTCCGCTATCCTGCGGATGATATGACGGTTTTGATAATCGTCATAGTAATGATGGTCCAGTCCGATGTTGAAAAAACGGAATGTCCTTAGGCGGTACGGCTGATGGACCTGGAAATAAATACAAATGGATCGCATAAGTCAGGATATTATTTATTTACGGCCAGTTGATAAACATTAATCACATTGAGTGCAGCATTTTCCCATTTAAGGTTGTCGACCTCTTCTTTTCCATATTTTAAAAACATCTTTCTTAATCCTTCATAATGAAGAATCCCATAAATGGCATCCGATAAGGCGTCGATATCCCAGAAATCCACTTTCAGGGCATGTTTCAGGACTTCAGCCACGCCCGATTGTTTGGATATCACCACAGGAACGTTGGAACGCATCGCTTCCAGCGGAGAAATACCGAAGGGTTCCGACACCGATGGCATGACGTACACATCGCTCATGGCGAACATGGTATCGACTTCCGATCCGGCAAGGAATCCGGTAAAGTGGAATTTCGTACTGATCTTTAATTGGGCAACCCGCCGGATCATTTTATTCAACAGATCGCCGGAACCCGCCATGACAAACCGGACATTTTCATCTTTTTTCAGCACCTTATTTGCCGCTTCAACAAAATAATCGGGTCCTTTCTGATAGGTAACCCTGCCCAGAAAGGTTACGATTTTTTCTTTCACGCGCTTTTGAACATCGCTTAAATCCGGCCTGTCGGGTGGTTCCACGGCATTGTGTACGGTGATGACTTTTTCGGGAGGCACCCCATATTTTTCAATGACGATCTGCCGGGTAAAGTTGCTGACAGTGATGATCAGATCAGCTACCTCCATGCCTTTCCGTTCGATGTCGTAAACATTCTGGTTGACATTTTCTCCGGAACGGTCAAATTCGGTGGCATGGACATGAATGACCAGCGGTTTACCGCTCAATGTTTTTGCTGCGATCCCGGCGGGATAGGTCAGCCAGTCATGGGCATGGATGACATCATATGTCTGACTGGCGGCGATGGAAGAGGCAATGATCGCATATCGTGAAACCTCTTCCATTAAATTGGGTCCATACTTCCCCGAAAAATTAAATTGCCTTGAAAAAATCGTTTGAAGGGTTGTTTGTTGTTCCAGCCGTTCCTCGGTATAAAGCCTCTCAAATTCTTCAGGTCCCACATATGGAATCAGATTGGATCCGATCTCCATGAATTTGATCTGATTCCAGTAATCCTGTGTATGGCTTTCAGCGAAATCGAGTTCGATGTCACTGGCATTGATAAGGCGGAATCCCTCTTCTGTTTCATCTCCAAAAGCCTTTGGGACAACGAAGATGACTTCGACCCCATGTTTGACAAGCCCTTTTGTAAGACCGAAACAAGCCGTTCCCAATCCTCCTGTGATATGCGGCGGGAATTCCCAACCAAACATAAGTACACGCATACTATTCAGTTTTATTTATTAACCATTGAATCCTCAATAATTCTGCAACGGCGGATGCATGAGAAATAGCACCACGGGCTGTAAAAGGCGGATCTCCGTCATAGATCTCGGAGATGGTTCCGATCCCATGTTCTGTCATGACGGTTTCAAATCCCTGGTACAACGTTTTGACAAAAGACAAGCCGCTTTTTCCATGGATCTTCAGGTATCCTTCGACAAAATGGCCCAATAACCAAGGCCAGGCCGTTCCCTGATGATAGGCATGATCCCGTTCCACCTGACTTCCTGTATATATCCCTTTATAAACAGGACTTTTTGGGGTCAAGGTCCTTAATCCGCGTGGTGTAAGCAGCTCCTGTTTGACGCGGCTGATTACCTCCTTACGCATTTCCTCATCCAGCGGGGAATACGGCAGAGAGGTGGCTAAAATCATATTCGGACGTACCGTCCAATCCTTGTACTCCCCATCCACATAATCGGCAAGGTATCTTTTTTCATCGTTCCAGAAAGTGTGCCGGAACGATTCAGGGATCAGATCAGCCGTTTTACTCCACTTCTTCCGGAAAACTTTGTCTCCTGCAATGGACGACATCTCAAGGCTGAACCGGATGGCATTGTACCAGAGGGCATTTATTTCAACGGGCTTTCCGGTACGCGGAGTAATCGGTTTTCCGTGAACAATGGCATCCATCCACGTGAGAGCCTTACCCGGAATACCTGCATAGATCAACCCATCGGGTTCCATATGGATATTAAATTCCGTCCCTTCCCGGTAACCTTCGAGGATGGTCTTCATTTTCCGGCCATATTCCTTCCAGATCGTAGATTGTTTTTTAGTAAACTCCGCATACTGCTGCAAGGTCCAGAAAAACCAGAGAGGGGCGTCCACGGAATTGTATGCGGATGCAGAACCATATCCGATATTCGGGAAAAGTGGTCCGTTCATATCACCGATCATGGTATCCAAAACCGCTTTACAGCTCCTGTAATCTTCCGTCACCAGCGTCAGCCCCGGAAGAGCAATGAACGTGTCCCTGCCGCGCCTGCCAAACCAGGGAAATCCGGCAATGATCTCCGTGTCTTTTCCCCGCCTGACAATAAATTGCTGTGCGGCATTGATCAGACAGTTCCTGAAATTATCCCTTGGAATCCGTTTCTTCATTTCAGCCTCGAATGCACGTTTCATGGAAGCCGGATTCAACTCATGGGTTCCCGCAGAAAAATATATGGTTTCCCCCTTTTTAATCTCAAATTCAAAAAAGCCCGGAACATAAAGATCTTCCTGATATTCATACCCCCTTTCCATCTCCTCCTGATATTCTATATTATAGTACCAGTCCGGCACATGGGTGTACTCATTCTTCTTTGAAACCTGCAGGAACAAATCCGTATAGCCCTGGTACATCCGAACCTTAATGCCATCCGGAACTTCTTCGTATTTTTTATCAGCAAAGATATTCTCACGGCTAAGCTGGTGGATATTCCTGAAAGCGAGAAATGGCCTGAGACGGATGGTTGTCGGCGAATGGGCATCGAGCAGGGTATATTTAAAAATCATCCTGTCCTCCTGGGTGGTAAAGATCATTTCTTTAGAAAGAACGACCCCTCCCACCCGATAGATCATTTTCGGGATCGGATAAGTCACAAAATCTAGAATGTATTTATGTCCCTTGGGATTATATACATTCCCCGGATATTTATGAATGCCCAGGTTGAATTCAGCCTCCCGTTGAATGATGGTCTCATCCAGGGACGACAATAACACATGATTTTCATTATCAATACCAGGTTGTGAAGTAACAAGCATTCCATGATATTTGCGGGTGTTGCAATTGATAATGGTCGAGCTGGCATACGAACCTCCCCTGTTTGATCTCAGCAATTCCCTGCTCAGGGAATATTCCAGATTGACAAGCTGGTTTTTATCAAATACGATATAACTCATTTTTCAAGATTTTCCTGAAGTTGTTCAAATATAACTGAAAAACTTTAAATGGCAAATTTATAATAATTACGGCGTTTTTCGTTAGATTATACAGATAAACAAATTATCTACCTTTGTTCCGCAATCCGATTTGTATGATCCGTCCCATCCTGAGACACCTGACGTTCGCAACACTTATTTTTATATTATTTGCAGATATGGCATGCCGGAAAAAGGACAAGATTGACACAAATCCCGATTATCAGTTATGGTTTTCGACCGATACCCTTTTTTTTGACACGGTTTTTACCACGGTAGGTTCCGTTACTCAACGCCTTATCGTACACAATGATAACCCGGGTAAAGTCAGTATCTCCTCGATCCGGCTGGCCGGAGGTGAAGCATCGTTTTACGGGTTGAATATTAACGGAATGGCTGCCCCCACTGCCGAAAATGTTGAAATACCCGGTGGCGACAGCATTTTTATTTTTGTCCGGTTAACGATTGATCCAAACAATCAATCCATTCCTTTTATCGTTAGTGATTCCATCCTTTTTTTCACCAACGGGAGCCTCCAGCAAGTCCAACTCGCTGCCTGGGGACAGAATGCCCGTTTTTATAAAAATACAAGCCTGAAGGGGAATATTGTCTGGGACAGCCTGATCGCTCATGTGATCTATGGCTCGTTAGCCGTTGATACGGCCTCTACTCTGACCATCATGCCCGGCGCCCATGTTTATTTTCATCTCAAATCGTATTTAAGTATATCTAAAGAGGCTTCCCTGATGGTGTACGGCACCCTGGAACATCCTGTTTTCTTCCTGGGCGACCGGCTGGACCCTTTTTACAGGGATCTTCCCGGTCAATGGGATGGGATCTACCTTGATCAGGGCAGTAAGAACAACCAGATCAATTACGCGGTTATCAAAAACGGAACCACAGGAATTATTGTGGATTCGGTTTTTGTATCAGCTGAACCCTCATTGAAAATTGACAACACCATCATTCAGAACATGACCGGTGACGGAATTCTGGCTTTCTCCGCCAACATCCTTTCAACAAATTGTGTTATCGGAAATTGTGGAGGAGCAGCTCTATATGCTTATGCCGGCGGGAGTTATGATTTCCGTCAACTGACTGTCGGAAATTACTGGTCGGGGTCTGTCAGGACTTCTCCATCCCTGGTTCTGAGCAATTACAGCTATGACAGTCTGGGAAACAAAAAACCCTCTGCACTGAACAAGGCTTATTTCGGTAATTCAATCATCTACGGGACTGATCCGGATGAGATTCTCCGCGATTCGGTGGCGGAGGTCCCTTTCGAATATACCTTTGATCATTCTCTTCTCAGGACAACTTCCGCTATTACAAATCCTTTACGCTATATTGAATGTATCGCCAACCAAGATCCGCGTTTCATAGATCCTCAGAAGTTTAATTTTGAAATTGACAGCATATCTCCGGCAATCGGGAAGGGAATACCGATGGGTGTCCCATTTGATCTGAAAGGAAATGACCGGGGGGCAACACCCGATTTAGGCGCCTTTCAGTATGTGAAGCAGCGCTGATCCTATATCGGCTGGTGAATCGACCACATGCACCCCACAATCCCTGAGGATTATTTTTTTTGCTTCTGCCGTATCCGACTTACCGCCAATAATGGCGCCGGCGTGTCCCATAGTTCTGCCCTTGGGGGCCGTAGCACCGGCAATGAAACAAATGACCGGTTTGGTCCCATGTTCCTTTATCCAATATCCTGCATCCGTTTCCATGCTGCCACCGATCTCACCGATCATAACGATGCCTTCTGTGCCCGGATCCTCCATGAAAAGCTGAACGGCTTCAAGGATCGTGGTGCCGGGTATGGGATCGCCTCCGATCCCTATCCCGGTCGATTGTCCGAAACCGGCCTTTGTAATCTGGTCTACTGCCTCATAGGCAAGGGTTCCCGACCGTGAAACCACTCCGATGGTTCCCGGAGCATGGATAAAACCAGGCATGATCCCGATCTTCGTCGAAGGTGGCGTAATGATACCCGGACAATTGGGACCTATCAAACGAACCTGGTGACACTGTAAATATTCCTTGACTGAGATCATGTCACGAACAGGGATCCCTTCGGTGATGCACACGATCAGCTTTATCCCGGAATCAGCGGCTTCCAGGATTGCATCGGCTGCCATCGGAGGCGGTACAAAAATAATTGAGACGTCAGCCCCGGTCATTTTTACTGCTTCGGAAACCGTATTGAAAACAGGAATATTGAGGTGGGTAGTACCTCCCTTTCCGGGGGTGACGCCACCTACGACCCGGGTGCCATAATCGATCATCTGGCCTGTATGGAATGAACCTTCATTCCCTGTAATCCCCTGAACCAGGACCCTGGAATTTTTATTTACGAGTACGCTCATAGTCTTAGATTTACGATTTTAGATTTACGAGTTAAAACCCGGCATGATTATTTGTGTTTAAGTGAAAATTTCTGATTTTCAAAGATAGAGGCTTTTGAAAAAAGAAAAGTTATTATTGAAAAATTTGTTTCCTTCAACCAAGAAAGGCATTAAATTCGTGGTCGATGAGCATAATTCCGATTAACGATACGATTTGCGCGTTATCGACACCTCCGGGAACCGGTGCCATTGCTGTGATACGCTTATCAGGACCGGAATCTTTTGAGATTTGCAGCAGGATTTTTATCCCTGCATACAAGAACCTGGACTTCAAAAAGGCAGCTTCTCATACCATCCATTTTGGTTCAATTCAGCAAGACCGGGATATACTGGACGAAGTACTGCTCAGCTTTTTCAGAGCCCCACATTCATATACCGGGGAAGATGTCATTGAGATCTCCTGTCATGGATCCCAATATATCCAGCAAAAGATCATTGAGCTGCTTCTGGAACAGGGTACCCGCCTGGCCAGGCCGGGAGAATTCACCATGAGGGCATTTCTAAATGGAAAATTCGATCTGTCGCAGGCTGAGGCGGTTGCTGACCTGATCGCCTCTCAATCCGGATTCGCTCATGATCTGGCTATGCTGCAGATGCGGGGTGGGTTCTCAAAGAAAATCAAAGAACTCCGGCAGAAGCTGGTGGAATTCACTGCTTTGATCGAACTGGAACTCGACTTCAGTGAAGAAGATGCTGAATTTGCAAACCGTGCTGAATTGAACAATTTACTGGAGGAGATACGGGGCGAGCTATCCCAGTTGATTCAATCATTTTCTGTCGGCAATGTCATTAAGAATGGTATTCCGGTCGCCATTATCGGTAAACCAAACGTTGGGAAATCAACTTTATTGAATGCCATCCTGAATGAAGAACGAGCCATTGTATCGGAAATCCCCGGAACAACCCGTGATGTCATTGAAGACACCATCGTTATCGGGGGTTATCGTTTCCGGTTCATCGACACGGCAGGTCTCAGGGCAGCAGAAAGTAAGATTGAAACCATGGGAATCGAGCGAACCTGGAAGAAAATAAATGAAGCAAATATTATTCTTTATGTATTTGATGTCAGGGAACAATCGTTTAAAGATGTCATGGAAGATATCGGGGAATTCCGGGAACTGACAGAGGATAAATCCAAGCACATCCTGTTAATTGGAAATAAAACGGATGAATTGAACAAGCTTCCTGAAGGATTCAAAGAATTTGTCGAATATGAGACCATTTTCGTTTCGGCAAAAAGGAAAGAAAACATCCATCTGATTGCCGAAAGCCTTCAAAAAACCGTTCAGAAATACAATGTTTCCGATCGGACCATCATATCAAATATCCGTCATTACGAAGCACTCCAGCGGTCGCTGGAATCGATATCCGAGGTACATACCGGACTGGTCAATGGCATATCGCCCGATCTTTTAACGACTGATATCAGGAGATCCCTATACCATCTTGGTGAGATAACCGGTGAAATAACGACGGATGAGATCCTAGGAAATATCTTTAGCCGTTTCTGCATCGGAAAGTAACCGGCACATATTTCCCAAATAACATACTTCAACTGGGATCAAGGATATGTTTAATTTGTCGATGAAGAGAGGTTCCAGACAGCCCAGGAACGACCATCACGATTTAAGTTAAACAGACCGTCAGTTCAAAATCACAAGTCGACCAGATGCACTGAACCTATTGCATTTGTTTGATTCGGAGGAATTCCAGCTTCAGCAGCATAATAACTCCAGCGGTCAATAACTGAGCGCACCCGTTCAATGATCTCCTTATCTTTTTTGATGTTCATTTGTTTTCCGACAGATAACAAATCATTACGGGTAATATCCTCCCGCTTGCCATTGATGGTCATCTGGTGCCTTGCCAGCCATTTATTGGCCGGGTTGAAGGCATAAGACAGATCATAAGCCGGGGCAAAGCTCCAAACTCCCTGCTTGTTCATTAAAAAAGCAATATTTTTCGTGTGATCATCCATGTTCCGGCTGATCACATTAAAAACCATCCGGGTATAAAGTTGTTCAGCGTCGGTATAAGACAACCGTAACTGTCGCATGGTCTGAAATGCCTGTTCATAAGCATACGCTCCCGGACTGTTATAATCAAAATGACACAACCCGCATAAGGTCTGCATATACAACTTTTGATTATTCTCAATACGGTCGAATCGTTTGGTCATGAAATGAGCCCTGCCCTCTTCCAGCAATAACCTTGATTTGGAAATGTTTATTCCGCAATCAACGGCCATTCTATAATAAGCATATTCAATCCGTCCATATCCCTTAGGATCTCCCAGCATGTCGTTGGTTACACCATCTAACTTGATAATCCAATGAGAAAAGCCCTTGGGGGCCAGCAATTGGCCTGAAACAACCTTCCCGGTTTCTTCATTATAGGCGATGATCGCCTTTGCCCGGGCACCACCGGCGGAAGTGCCTACCAATAAAATTTCCTGTAATGCTTTTCCTGCATCTTTAGAAAGGTCGGCAGATAATCCTTCTTTCTGTCCCAGGGCATCTTTCGCTAACCTCACCAGATCGTCAATTTCAAGGGGTTGGGGAGTATTTTTTCCCCTCTTGATCATCGGTTCAAATTCCAATGCACCCATTCCTCTGTTGCCAACATAGCACAGTCGTTCAACGGGGTTCATACTCTCAGGGGTTCTACCCTGTGTTGCAAGCCAGATGTCAATCAACCGGTTGCCGAATCTGTCCGGGAGGGAATCAGCAAGAAATCCAGGCAATCCATAATAGGTCTCTTTGGGTATGACCGGAAAATTGAATATTCCTGACCCCTGCGATATTGTTGAAAGAGGCATCGTCACAGGAGCCAGGTCCAGTCCTTGTTTTAAAAAAGACGGGTCAAATTCAAAACTGGCATACCCTTCTTCTTCCTGCCAGGCAACTGCTCCAACCAGTTGCCCCCATAAATTGACCTTCGCAACTGTTACCATGTACTTTCCTCCGGCTGTTGATTATCCTTATTTTTTTGCACCGAAGCTCTTTTACGAATCAAACCTTCTTTTTTTGCCATTTTCAATGGGCTGATCGTCGGTATGTTGGCAAAGAAACTAAGTGTATCTAACTTTTCCAGCCCACGCAGAACCACAATAAAACTGAGCAGGCTTGATGCCCTGCCGTTTTCCATTTCACTGATGGTGCTGCGGTTTAATCCTATCTTATCCGCCAATTCCTGCTGGGTAATGTTTTTTTGCATACGGTTGCGTTTGATCAACCTGCCGATCTCTTTTACGATAGCAGAATCACTCATGGCATACCAATTGTCTATGTTGCTTATGAAAGACATAATATCTTATTTTTTAATTTTATGATGCTTTTTCGCAACAAATATACACATTATTTTATAAATTAACGTGAATTCAATATAAGATTAATAAAAGTATGGGCTAGACAACATCCCACCGAACCGCAATTATTCCTTAATTATCCCTTAATTATACAAAAGAAGTCAGATATAAATTGATACCCTACATATGGTAAGGGTTGTCCCTGATTTAATACAACTTTAACCTTTTCTTCCTGATTTATGACATCTTTAATCCTTTTAGTAAAAAACTCTAGGGGAGCATTCTGACCCCCCGGATCGACTAAGACATGCCTCCCCTGTTTTTATTGGAATGCCGTTGGCTTGGAGGGGAGCATTTCCGTTAACTAAGACTATAGTTAATCATTTGTTCGTAAAATCAGAACATAAACTGATCCGAATCGAACTAATTGACATGAAAAATATTGAAAGCCGAACGCTTTTTTTATGGTCGTAAAGGCAATGCGTTTTTTTCTAAACGAATAAGGAAATGGATCTAAATGTTATCCTAAAACCGAAAGGACAAATTCTTCCGAAAATAGGTTTTTTAATGAACGGTCAAGATTTTTATCATCAAACGATTTAGATACAAGTGTTATCTTTGACACAATAAATTCAGGGATGTGATTATTTTCAACAAACGGAGAAGGAACAGGACCAAAACCATATTACTCTGTGTTATCATTTCATTTCTATTCATTGCACCATTGGAAACCTATTCTGGCAATAGGACAAAGACGATTGTTATCTTTTTTTCACTGCATGCCAATTTACCGGCATATCAAAACCTGTTGGAAGGATTTCGCACAACCTTTTCAGAAGAATATCATCAACCCTACAATTTATTGATCGAATACCTCGACATCGGGAGACTGACAGATGATAAGTATGCAAAATACATCATTGAACAATACAATGAAAAATTCAAAGGCAGTAATATTGATCTGTTAATTACGGTAACCCCGGGTATTATCCCCGTTCTTGAGAAATATGGTCTTGATGCTGTGAAAAAGAGTCCGACAATCAGCATTGTGCTTGATTCGCTGAGTGCTGATCAGGGACTGTTTAAGGCTGACAACATTGTTGAAATAACGGTAAAATTCAAGTTCGCTCGCTCTGTTCAGGCAGCTTGCGACCTCTTCCCAGATCGTAAAAACATTTACATCATCAGTGGAAGTTCCCCAACGGATAATTATTTCACATCCAAGGTAAGATCCGGTATCAAGAGTTTTGAAAAGGCACATAAGGTTGTTTACATTACCGGACTTTCTCTGGATTCAACATTGCAGATCGCAAGGAAAATTCCTGACCATAGTATCGTCATCGTTCCTACCTATCTTTCAGATAATAAAAAGATTCAGTTTTCGACACCGGAAATTATTGGCCTTCTTGCAACCAACTGCAATTCTCCGGTTTTTCCCCTTTTTGACAGCTTTATTAAAAGAGAAGGTGGAATTGGGGGGTATGTCTTCAGTTATAATGAATTAGGGAGAGAGACAGGAAGGGTTGCTTCAAGGGTACTTAATGGAATGCCCCTGAAAAAAATTAATGTTAAAGAAGACAATTTTTACCAAAATATCTTTGACTGGCGAGTGTTGAAAAAATGGGATTTGCTTGGATCCAAAGCATTGCCATCCAACAGCATTTATTATTATCAACAGCATGATTTCGTCACTGATTACAAATGGTATATACTTGCAGGCGTGTTGTTTCTGATCCTGGAATCGCTTCTGATCGTCTATTTGTATAAGCTCAACGTCCGGCAGAAGGCTATTGTAAAGCAAAAGACAGAGGTAGAAGATCTTTACCGGATATTGATTCGTGAAGACAGGCTGTTAACCATGGTAGAGTTGACAGCATCACTTTCACACGAATTGAATCAGCCCCTCACAGCAATATTATACAACGCCCAGGCAGGAATGCGATTTCTCAAATCGGAAAAATTGGATTCCACGCAGGCAGAAGAGATCTTTAAAAATATCATTGAAGATGATAAACGGGCTGCCGAGCTCATTAGCAGTGTAAAAAGCTTGATGAAACTGGAGTACAGGGAAATGGGAAAAATCAACCTTAATTCTCTTATCCAGGATACGATACCTATTTTTAATTCAGAGGCAATAAAGAAACAAATACAACTGAAACTTACGCTAAATAGAGATCCGGTCTATGTATTTGGCGACAGAATTCAATTGCAACAAGTTATCTTGAATTTAATAAGCAACGCTGCGATTGCAATGGAAGAGACAGATACGGAACACAAGATCATTGAAATAAGAGAATTGGTTAAAAAAGGTTCGGTTACCGTCTCAGTTTGTGATTTCGGACCCGGAATCAGCGATTCGATGAAAGAAAACCTTTTCAAACCATTTGTTACATCCAGGAAGAGCGGATTCGGTATTGGTTTGGCTGTCAGCCGGTCCATCATTGAAAAGCACCAGGGAACAATGAGGGCGGGAAACATCCCGGGCGGAGGCGCAGAGTTTTCTTTCAGTTTAATGGTAGTAAAGGATGATTAAGACGATAGAAACGATTTTTATTATAGATGATGATAATTCTGTCAGAAGATCACTGTCACTTTTTCTGGCAGCGGCCGATTATCGCGTTGAAGCATATCCGGGTTCGGAGGAATATTTAGCAAGAGAATCATATAATGGATCAGGATGTATCATCCTTGATGTACACCTGGAAGGAAAATCAGGTCTCGAACTTCAGGAAGAACTGAGAATCCGTAATTCAACTCTGCCAATAATTTTCATAACTGGTCAAGGCAATATTCCCATGAGTGTAAAGGCACTGAGAAAAGGGGCTGTAAATTTCCTGGAGAAGCCATTTAAGGAGGAGGAATTGCTCCATTCCGTTTCGGAAGCGCTTGCATTAAGCCGGAAACAAACAGCAGAAAATGAAGAAATTGCAAAGGCCAAGAGCTTAATCCGGACGCTTACGCCAAGAGAAAATGAAATATTAACATACTTGCTCACTGGCAGGTTAAACAAACAAATTGCCGGTGAACTCAGCATTGCCGAACATACTGTGAAGCTTCACAGGCAAAGCATCTGTGAAAAACTTGGAGTTAAATCTGTCCCGGAAATTCTTCGGATAGCAGATAAAGCAGGAATTATTCCTTCTGAAAAAAAATACTGATCTAAACCCACCTTCCCAGCCTGTAAGATCATCTTATTTACTTCGATCAATTGGATTCACTGAATTTATCATAATTCAATCCTCCAACACTCTTTATAGAACCAAAGTACTATGGACAAGTACTTTGATGCAGATTACCTTTGTTCCGCTGATTTCATATCTATTTATTTGCTCATTTTGCTTACCAGGAGGAACAGGTGATATATTTAATTGATGATGATAAGTCAATAAGACGTGCATTTGAGCTTTTTCTCAGATCGGCCGGGATGGAATACAGATCCTACGAAAATGCCACAGAATTTCTTTCAGCATTCAAACCAGGTGTGCATGACACGATAGTTCTTGATTTGAATTTACCGGGGATAGGTGGCTGTGATCTGCTAAAAAAACTGGATCAGGATGGAATTCATTTCCCGGTTATCGTGGTAACTGCATTTGATGACCCTCAAAGCCGTGAAACCTGTAAGCAATACGGTGTGAAAGCATATTTAAGAAAGCCGGTTGATGGCGAAGCATTAATAGACATGATCAAATACTATCAAAATTAGCATGGTTCATCCGTAAAAACAGGCATCATATGAAAACGAAAGACCAATCAACATTGGATCAGTTTCAATCGGAGCACCAAACTGTTAATGAGCGGATTGCCGCCGGAAAAGAACTTCGTAAAAAGTATCCGCGAATCCAGCATGGCGATTACAAACCGGTTGCCGACCGTGCCGATCCGGTTTCTATTCTGGAAGAACAGGCAAAAAGCCGGCTTCAGGAACTGGTACCGGTCCGTTATGCAAGAATGCTCGCGTCACCTTTTGCATTCCTTAGGGGTGGAGCCGCAATCATGGCTGCTGACCTGACAGCCAATGGAGAAAACGCTGGAATCAATGTGCAGGCATGTGGCGACATGCATGTGGCCAATTTTGGTGTCTTCGCCTCGGCTGAGCGCAATCTTGTTTTTGGTATCAACGATTTTGATGAAACCCTGCCGGGCCCGTGGGAATGGGATATGAAAAGACTGGCGACCAGTATCGTGGTCAGTGCCAGGTTTTTGAGAGCTGATAAAGACTTATGTGCTGCATCGGTGTATGCCGCGGTTAGATCTTATCGCAAACGAATGAAGCAATATGCCTTTATGGGGCATTTGGAATTATGGTACTCAACCATCAATGAGAATGATATACTGAATTCCCTCTCCCCTTCTGCACGAAAAGGAGCAGAAAAAATAGTGGGCAAAGCACGTCAGCGAAGTCATATGCAGGTTCTGAGCAAACTCACTGACCTGGTAGATGACAAATTCTGCCTCCGTGAAAATGCACCATTTATCGTACGGGAGACACATACACAGGCCGGCAGATCTATCGAAGAGGCGTTGGGTTTATTGCTTGAATCATATTTTCTCTCCCTTGCTGATGACCGCAAAAAACTCCTTCAGCAATACCGCATTGTGGATGTAGCCAGGAAAGTAGTCGGCGTGGGCAGTGTGGGAACACGGTGCTGGGTTATTTTCCTTTTGGGAAATCATTCCAATGATCCGTTATTTCTCCAGGTAAAGGAGGCACAGCCATCGGTGTTTGAGCCATTTAGTGAAAAATCAATCGTTACAAATCAAGGACGACGTGTGGTAGAGGGACAGCGACTGATCCAGGGGGCACCCGATATCTTCCTTGGATGGGGCGAACAGGATGGTATCCATTTTTATCTCCGCCAGTTGCGCGACTGGAAAGGCGGAATTGAATTTGATCCCAAAGCGATAAAAATCAAAAACTATCCGCAATACTGTTCTTTGTGTGGCTGGGCTTTGGCGCTCGCTCATGCAAAATCAGGAGATCCGGCAATGATCTCAGGATATATTGGTAACAGCGATGAGCTGGATAAAGCCATGTTGAAATTTGCACTTGCCTATTCCAATCAGAATGAGAAAGACTATAAAGTGTTCCAAACTGCAGCTAAAAGCGGAAGGATAAAAGTCGCTGCAGTTAAAGAATGAATCCCAAATCAAATTTTTATTAACTAAAATCAGTACCTATGAAAACAAAAATTGCATTGCTTGGCATTCTGATCCTGGCGTTTTTTTCTCTCGGTAATTTTGCACAAGCCCAAACAAAGAAGCCCAATATCATCATCATCTGGGGCGATGATATCGGGCAAACGAACATCAGCGCCTATTCCATGGGGGTGATGGGGTATAAAACGCCCAACATTGACAGAGTAGCCAAGGCAGGGGTGTTGTTCACGGATTATTATGCCGAACAAAGTTGCACCGCCGGTCGCGCTGCATTTATCACAGGTCAGTGTGGTTTGCGCACAGGCTTAACCAAAGTTGGTGCACCCGGGGCAAGTGCAGGACTTCAAGATAGAGATGTTACCATTGCCCAGTTATTGAAAGGCCAGGGTTATGCAACAGGTCAGTTTGGAAAAAACCATTTGGGTGACCGTGATGAATTTTTACCAACCATGCATGGCTTTGATGAATTTTATGGCAGCCTTTATCACCTGAATGCAGAAGAAGAGCCGGAACAACGGGATTTTCCTAGTGAAAAAGATATTCCCGGTTTCAGGGCGAAATTCGGCCCCCGTGGGATGCTGCATAGCTATGCAAATGCAGATGGCACCCAGAAAATAGAAAACCTTGGCCCGCTTACCGCAAAGCGTATGGAAACTGTTGACGATGAATTTGCTCAAAGGAGTGCAGCCTTTCTTGAAGAACAGGTTAAGGCAGGCAAGCCAGTATTTCTCTGGGTAAACTTCACCCATATGCACTTCCGCACCCATGTTAAACCTGAAAGTGTAGGCCAGTCTGGCCGCTGGATGAGCGAATATGCTGATGCCATGATTGACCATGATAAGAATGTTGGAACCGTATTGGATATGATCGAAAAATTAGGTATTGCTGACAATACCATTATTATGTATGCCACCGATAACGGCCCCCACCAAAACTCATGGCCCGATGCCGGAACCACTCCTTTCCGCAGCGAAAAAAACACAAACTGGGAAGGCGCTTACCGGGTGCCGGCCATGGTTTGCTGGCCCGGACATATTAAACCGGGAACAGTTTCAAATGACATCATTTCGCACCTCGACTGGATGCCGACATTGCTTGCTGCAGCAGGCGTACCGGATATAAAAGAAAAATTACTGACCGGTTACACCGTTGGTGGCAAAACTTACAAGGTGCATTTAGACGGTTACAACATGTTGCCTTTACTTACCGGGCAAACAACGGAAGATCCCAGGAAGGAATTCTTCTACTTTAATGATGATGCACAGCTAACAGCGCTTCGATATGATAACTGGAAGGTGGTTTTTATGGAACAAAGAGTGCAAGGTACCATGGCGCTTTGGGCTGAACCTTTCGTAACACTCCGGATGCCAAAATTATTTAACCTTCGCTCTGATCCTTATGAGAGAGCTGATGTTACCTCGAACATCTATTGGGATTGGGAGCTCAATCGTGTTTATTTGTTTTTAGCGGCACAACCTTATGTCGGTAAATTTATTGCCACATTTAAGGAGTATCCACCCAGTCAGACTCCTGCTGCATTTAATCTGGATGAAGTAATGAAGAAGCTAACGGACGGCAACGGGAATGATTAATTTATAATCTTATGTTAATAGGCATCGGTCATCCTTCGGGTGGCCGATGTTTAGTTAATCTCTAAAATTATTGAGTATGAAATTTCCAGGCTTTTTACTTCTGACTGGATTGCTCTTTATTTGCGGAAGCGGGCAACTCCGGAGTCAAACCACACCTGTTGATGCAAAGGCCAAAACCTTTACCATTTTGCATACTAACGACCTGCATTCGAGTTTTATCGGGATGGGGCCTTCGTCGGATTATACACCCTTCGAGCTGAACAATGATAAAACCATTGGCGGCTATGCACGATTGGCCGGATTAATCGCACAAAAGAAACAACTTCATAAAGCACAAGGTCCGGTGCTGGTGCTCGATGCAGGCGATTACAGCATGGGTACTCCATTCGGTGCAGCATCACGCGAAACTGGTGGCGAACTGCAATTAATGGCAAAAATGGGGTTTAATGCAACTACTTTCGGAAATCATGAATTCGATCTTGGTGCCAAAGGACTTGGTGAAGAAATAACAATTGCCGCCAAATCCGGGTTTGTTGTGCCTCTTCTTGCCTCCAATACGAACTTAGACGCAATTGATTCTTCTTTGCTGGGTCTGCAAAAATTGGCGAAAGATGGATTTATCCTTCCCTGGAAAATTATTGAGCGTGATGGAATTCGTTTTGGACTCTTTGGACTGTTGGGAAAAGAAGCTACCTTTTACACCGGCGGAGCCGGTGCTGTTAAGTTTAATGATGCCATTGAAACAGCCAAAAAGATGGTAAAAATACTACAAGACAGCTTAAAAGCAAATGTTATTATTTGCCTTAGCCATGGTGGGGTTGAAAAAGGAGTGGATGGAAAATATACCAAAGGCGACGACATTCACCTGGCCGAAGCTGTTCCCGGAATCGACGTTGTAATCGGGGGGCACAGCCATACCGCGTTGAAAGAAGCAATCGTAATAAACGACCATACTATAGTAGTTCAAACCGGAAAAGAATGTGAAAATCTTGGGGAACTGGTTGTATCGTTCGATGGAAGTAAAACCAAACTCGTTTCCTGGCATTTGAATCCGGTTAACGATGCCGTTAAAGGAGATAAAAAAATAGCAGATGAGATAAATAAACTAAAGCCATGTGTCACCAAAGCTGTTTTTGCTTCCCGCGGATACAGCATCGACCAGCCTTTGGCCATAGTGCCTAAGGACCTCCCAAATACTTTTACAGATATTGCTGCCGGCACCATACTGGCAAACCTTGTAACCGACGCCTTCCGCCAGGCAACAAAAGCTGATATTGGCTTAACTGCAAATGGTATGATGCGTTCAGGCTTGAAACGTGGAAAAACAGGTGTTCAGACCGTTTATGATGTTTTTGCAGTAGCGCCCCTGGGTTCGGGAGTTGTTGACCCGACCGCTGGTAGTGCCCTGGTAACAGCCTATTTTACAGGCAAAGAACTCAAAAATATTCTTGAATTTATAATTATAGATAACCCGGCACATCCGGGCGAGTTTTTCCCACGTTCTTCAGGAATGAAATTCACATACAATACCGCCAGGCCAAAGTTTGATGCTATAACGGCTATTGAGGTTGGAGACTATGACCATGGGTACAAAACAATTGATATTACCGGAAAGGACGAAAAACTATATAGCTTAACTACTCCTCTTTATTTGGGAATGATTATAACTGCAATCCCAAAATATTCCAAAGATCAACTTTTACTTGTACCCAAAAATGTAAAGGGTGAACCTTTAAAAACAAAGGTTGAAGCCCTGGAAATGCCAAAGGATAATGCTGCTGAAATGCTAGCTCCCAATGGAATAGTTATGGATATGAATGAAACCGTCCTGGCAACTGATAAGGTCACAGAAATCAAAGAATGGCAGGCCATTATGGATTATCTGCATAAACTTCCGATTAACAGAGGTTCTAAGTTACCTATTATACCGGTGGATAAGCGGGCTACTGAGGTACGGGCAATAAAGGTGAATTAAACCACTGCTTATAAATTTATTTTATGAAACACAAAACCAAATTCACCTTACTGCTTTTATTTATTTTCCCCTTTGTCTCAGAAATCTTGTTTGCTCAGGAAACAAAACCCGTAAAAACCGCTGGAGAACTGGCAAAAGAACTGAGTAACCCGATTGCGTCGCTGATCAGCGTTCCGTTTCAGAACAATACGGATTTTGGTATCGGTCAATACAACGGGGTAAGAAATATCTTAAATCTTCAACCGGTAATCCCGGTGCACCTCTCTTCAAAACTCAACCTGATAACCAGGGTTGTTCTTCCGTTTATCACGCAATATAATATCACGAATGAAGGATCTTATCAATGCGGGCTTAGCGATGCGGTCGCCAGCGCCTTTTTGTCACCAGCCATCTCCAAAAAAGGACTGACCTGGGGCGTTGGTCCTGTATTCCTTTTACCGGTAGCGACCGATACCATGCTGGGTACAAAAAAATTTGGTGTAGGTCCAACCGCTGTGATTTTAGGACAGATCAAAGGCTGGACGATAGGCGCCCTGGTTAATCAGATCTGGTCAGTGGCTGGCAATAAGGACCGGCCTGATGTGAACCAGATGTTTGTACAACCATTTATTTCCTACAACTGGAAAAGTGGTGCGGGAGTCGGGCTCAATGCCGAAATGACCCAGAACTGGCAGGCCAGCACTACATCTGTCTTTATTAACCCAACCCTTTCAGGGATTACCAAACTGGGGAAGCAGACCATATCGCTTGCTATCGGGCCCCGTATTCAGGTTGCAGCCCCTTCAGGGAGCAAGGCCGATTTCGGAGTGCGGGCAGTTTTGATTTTTGTTTTTCCAAAATAGGATGAAAACAACGAAGGAACATTATATTCAGGTACTCAACTGTCGTTCCTGAAAGACGTTTCCATGCAGGCACGATTATTGGTGGCGTTGCCGATCCTGATTATGATTAAGCCCGCCATAGATCACAAAGTGGTTGTAGTAACAAAGTACTTATCTGAAGCTTTGATGAGCCCCGAAGAACGGTATGATATTGTCACCAAGGTTTTTTACAGAGCAAAGAAGTTAACAAGCTCAGCATTAACAGAAATTATCCTGATACTGATCGTGATTGGTCTGACCATAAGCCTTGTCAAAGGGGGTGTTTATAATGCTCTTGAAGGAGCAACAATGTCATGGATGGCATCCAATAAAACAGGAAATCAATCGCTGAGTTTTGCCGGCAATTGGGCTGTTTTTATTTCGATACCCGTGTTTTCATTTTTAGGGATAAGATGGCTATGGAGATATTTAATCTGGATTTTGCTGCTCTTCCGCTTATCAAAAACACGACTGAACATGTTACCTGCGCATCCTGATCGTGCCGGTGGTTTAGGGATCATCATTCTTGCCCAGGGGCTTCTGCAACTGAGCAAACTCGGGACAGCTTTAAGTTACATGTTTGAAGGGGTATGGGTAAATGATTTGCCAATTGAAAGGAGAATTTCCGAAAAGCAGATAGATCCATCCATGGTATTTGATTATGCATTTCCGATCAAACTTCAAACAGTATAATTTCGCGTAAAAAGATCTACAATAATTTTAATCCAATTTCTTATGTTTTTCAAAATGAAACTTTTAGAAATGAGGATCCAGCAGGCCGGAGTTTTTGCACTGTTCGTGGTCTGTACCAGTATTCTTTTCCCGAATATTTGTAACGCACAGGAGTCCAATGACGTTGATCCACCATTGGCAGACATGAAGAAAAATGTCGCACCGGTAAAGGTTGATGGTGTGGTGTTATTTTATATCAGTGGCACCGCCTCCTCTCCGGCCGAGCAGCGGGCTGTCACCATCAGTAGTAGAATTGAGAAGGCTGCCGCCAATCCGTATATTTCTGAAAATTCAGTGAGTATCATTACAGCGGACGACCGTCTTAAAATATATGCCGGAAAAGAATTTCTTTTGAATGTTTATGACGCTGATGCCAAAGCCGAAGGGATGAACCGGGCTGTGTTTGGCGAAGTAATTCATAAAAAGATCAGTGCGGCAATTTATTCTTACAGGCATGAACGAAGCCGTTCTGCACTGGTTAATAAATCGCTCTATGCCCTTGGTGCGGCAGTGCTTCTGACCTGTATTTTGTTTGTGCTCTTATGGCTGATCAGGCGAATCAACAGAGGTTTGCAGAACCGGATCAAATCAAGAATTGATACTTTGGAAAATAAATCATTCAACCTAATCCGCTCAAATCAACTTTGGAAAGCTATCCAGATTTTCTTTAAAACATTAAAAATTATTACCATCGTTGTGGTCATTGCTTTGTTTCTGCAATATATTCTGGGCCTCTTTCCCTGGACAAACAGTATCGCAGCTTACACATTGGAATTGTTTCTGAATCCCATCCTTTCCGCTGGAAAAGGATTCATTGCTTTTTTACCCAGTCTTGCTTTTCTAATCGTCATATTCCTGGTCACACGTTATTTGCTCAAACTGATCAAACTGCTTTTTACAGGTTTAAATCAGGGTGGTATGGAGATTAAAAATTTCGATCCGGAATGGGCCATGCCGACCTATAAGATCCTGAGAATATTTGTAATTGCTTTTGCAGTCGTTGTTGCTTACCCTTACATCCCCGGATCTGATTCCAGTGCATTTAAAGGTGTTTCGGTATTTCTTGGTGTTTTATTTTCTCTCGGATCATCCTCATTCATCGGAAATGTGATTGCCGGTTACTCCATGACATACCGCCGGGCATTTAAAAAAGGAGATCGTATACAAGTGGATGACCAGGTTGGCTTTGTTGAAGATCAAAAACTGCTTGTCACCCGGCTGCGCTCGATTAAAAATGAAGAGATCGTGATTCCGAATTCGGTTTTATTGAACAGTAATATAATTAATTACAGCACAAAAGCAAAAGAACTGGGATTGATTCTTCATACTTCCGTTGGAATTGGTTATGAAACACCCTGGCGTCAGGTAGATGCCATGCTGAAACTGGCCGCCGACCGCACCGATGGACTCCTCAAACAACCACAACCATTTGTCCTGAAAAAATCATTGGGCGATTTTGCTGTAAACTACGAGATTAATGCATATTGCAATGATGTGACCAGGGTGAACAACTATTACAACATCCTGCATCAGAATATCCTGGACGTCTTTAATGAGAACAATGTCCAGATCATGACTCCGGCTTATGAAGGAGATCCTGATGCCCCTAAAGTGGTACCGAAGGATCAATGGAATGCCCCGTTGGCAGGCGAAAAACAATAAGTTAATTATAACTACAACCAGGCGATCTTCAGAAGGATTATTTTCTCCTCATAAAATCAATGTACATCTCCTGTACTGATTTCTCATTGGGAAAACAGATTACCAACTGTTCAATATACGACGTTGCTTTTACCCGATCATTTTGCTTCATGTGATAAGCAAACAGGGCATAGAGTAAGTCAAAGTTACAGGGTTCCAGTTTAAGCCCTTTCAAAAGGGTGGCTTCGCACTTTGCATCCTGGCTGGTCATCTGGTAGAGCAGCCCCAGGTTGTAGAATATCCTTGAATAGGTGTTGGACATTGTGGAAGCTTTTTCGAGTAATGTGATCGCTTCAGGGTATTTTTTCTGTTCACCGTATAATAAGGCGAGATAATAATATCCTTCCATCAGATCCGGATGGTTGGAGACAAGGTCGAGGAAAAGCTTCTCTGCTTCATCCATTTTACCTTCCTTGTAATAAAGGATGGCAAGGTTGGCTTTGGCAGGATAAAACAGATCATCAATTGTGATGGCTTCCCTGTAGTTTTCTTCGGCCTTCGCCAACTCTTTTGTATTGTTGTAAAAATTACCAAGGTTATACCGGCCTGTGGGGAAATCGGCAACATATTCCTGTGCACGTTTATATTCATCGAGCGCTTTCAGGAATGCACGGTACTGGATTTCATTAAATGTGTTCTTATTGCACGTTACAAGCCTGTTCGCGGCTTCCATGCGTACCGACTTGACGGGATCGTTGAGCAGCGGAGAAAGGATCCGGAATAATTGAGCAGAATCAGGCGCTATAAAATTTTCCACGGCGGTATGGCGCAGCAGTGGATCAGGATCGTTCAGCGCTTTTCGAACCGCATCCTGAGCCCTGGCGCTTGCGTAGGATGACAAATATCCGATTGCCGTTGCCCGGATGATCTCAGGATAGAGATTGCTGTTGATGATCTTCAGGAGTCCGGAATCTGCGCCGGCTTTTCCGGCAACAGCATCGGCAAGGATGGAGCCATAATGGGCCTTTTTCTTCTCTCCATACCACTTATTCACATATTGAAGCGCCCATTGATCTGTTTTATCATCGTGGCATTGGGTGCATGCATTTGGCGTTCCGAGTTTAAGAGAGAGGTCCGGCCGCGGGATCCGCATGCTGTGATCGTATCGTCTGTCAACACCCATATAGAACCTTCCCGGCATATGGCAATCCCGGCAAAGGTTACCGTCGCCCGGTCCGAGTTTCCTTCCTGATCTATTTACGAAGGATGTCCCCGTTTCTCCTTTTGATTTATGCATGTGATGGTTGAAGGTGTTGTATTCATCAGCACGGTGACATTGTGTACATAAAGCGTTTCCCTCAAATTTCCGTTTCAGGCTGTGCGGATCGTGACAATCGCCGCAGCGAACATCTTTCATGTACATTTTACTCTGGGTAAAGGAGCCATATTCGTAATCCTCCTCCAGAAACTGGCCGTCGATATAATAATAAGGCGTTACCGTTAACTGTGGCACAGCATTGCTTAAAAAATCGGTGTGGGTAAAATCGTAAGGTCCCAGTGAACTTCTGCGGGCGTGGCAAGGTGCGCACGATTCAACATACTGACGGGAAGTTATTTTACTTGTTTTTACAATCAGACCTGTGTTGTTGTCATGAGGCCTTGCCAGTTCGGGAAGCCTGGCCCATTCAATGTGTGCTGATCCAGGTCCGTGGCAGGCTTCACAGTTTACGTTGATATCGCTCCAGGTTGTGTTGTACGATTTTGTACTGAGATCGAAATTTTTCTGCAGGTTGGTGGAGTGGCATTCGGCACACATGCTGTTCCAGTTCTGGGCCTGGTTGGTCCAGTAGAGCCAGTTACCGGGCTTCAGGTCCTCCGGTTTGTAAACCATGGCTGCCATGTGGAACCATTTCTTTGTAAGGGTGTCCCAGGCGATGGGAAGGCACTGGTATTTCCCGTTCTCAAAAGGGATCAGATACTGCTGCAACGGACGTACGCCAAACGCATGTGAGACCAGGAACTCCTTCATCTCTCCGCCGGGACCTTCCGTATAAACAAAGAACTTCCCGTCGCGCTTGCAAAATTTCGATGTTATACCGTTAAAAGTGAATGTGGCATTTCTGAAATCACCCACCACACTACTGTCGGAAGCAACCGCCATGGCCTTATCATGATCCGAGCCTTTCCACTGCCGGTATTCTTTCTGATGGCATTCGACACAGGCCTTACCTCCGGTAAAATCAGCCAATGGCTTTTGGGTTTCACCATTATTCCGGTTCATGACAAGCGACAGTGGAATAGTGATCACAATCACCATGGTGGCAATCAATCCGGTGATTTTCCAGGATCTGTTATTCATGGTCAATGCGCATATACAAGTTGGTCTGTTTTGAAGATGTTGCGTTCTTTCAGGGTCCCGATATCTACTTTTACGATACCATTTTCGATCAATACCGGATAAGAATCAAGCGCCCTGGCAGCAGGGGGATTCAACACTTCTCCGGTAATATCGAATGCCGATGAATGACAAGGGCAGATAAACCGCTTCCTGCTCTCTTCCCAGGAAATGGAACAACCAAGGTGTGTGCATCGCAGAGAAAGAGCAATGAATCCGCCATCCTGCAGCCGGGCAAGGTAAAACCTTCCACCCATGAATGCACTTACCGTATTCACTCCGAAAGAATCAGCCGGCCCGGCCTCCAGCAATTGTTTTGGCGCCACATTGCGTTTTTCTCTTCCCGAAAAAATGTATGCCGTAAAAATACCAAGAACCTCAACAGCAGCAAGAACTCCAAGTCCCTTCCAGGCCATCTGAAAGAAGAAATCACGGCGGCTGATCTCACTGCAAGAATCCGATTCCGCTTTTTTCTCTGATTTTATATGGACTGTTTTCTTCATAAGGTAAGTTCCATATCCTTTCCCCTGAAAAATATTCCTGTAATTGTCAAAACAATAAATGCAACCATGATAAATACAAAAACGGCTTGCACAAATTCCGCTTTTAAAAGGTTAATTTTTTTGAGATAGAACAGATAAAACCCAGCCATTAAAAGCAAAAGAATGAGAAGAGGGATGATTCCATTGGTGACCAGGGCCGGAATTCCCGGTAAAAGAATTTCGAAGTTCAGTACATAGGCATTAAATACAATACCTGAAAAAGTAACAATGACAGCAAAAATGGCGGCGGATACTGAGGCTTGTTTTCCTTTTACCGATAAAAACCAATGCCCATTCAGTGGTTCCTTGTATTTTAAAAATGGCAACCATGCAAGGAATACCAATACACACAGTGGGATTATAAATGCTGCAAAAAAAGGATGGAAATGCATCAGCAGCTCCTGCACTCCGGCGAAGTACCAGGGGGCTTTGGTTGGGTTCATGCTGTATGCGGGGTTGGCTTTTTCGAGTAATGGGGCATTGAAGATGACGGAGAATGTGAACAGTACTGCGATCAGTACCAGGGCAACAATAAATTCCCTAAAAACGAGGTTGGGCATTGACGGGACCATCTCCCTGTTTTCCCCGTTTAAAGGGAGCATAATGCCACCCGCCTTGCGTACTCTCCAGAAATGATACAATACAAGGACGATTAAAAGAAAGGGCAGCACAGCGGTATGAAAAGTAAAAAAGGTTTGCAGAGTCACTGCATTCACCTCTTTGCCGCCCACGATCCATCCCCGCAAGCTCTCCCCAAGCAGCGGAAAATAGCTGACGATCGTTGTCCCCACTGTGATAGCCCAATAGGCCAGTTGATCCCAGGGGAGCAGGTAACCGGTAAAGTTGGAGAATACTATGAGCAAGAGAAGGAGCAAGCCAAATAACCAGTTGATCTTCCGGGAATCCCTGTACGCCCCGATAAAGAAAACCCGGAGTAAATGCAGAAAGGCAGTAATCAGCAGTAATGCACCACTCCAGTGATGGATGTTGCGGATGAACTGCCCGAAAAGGACCTGGTTCTTAAGGAATAAAATTGAATCATATGCCTCAGCCGGGGAGGGAACATAGTAGAACCTGAGCAGAACACCTGTAACGATCTGGATGAGGATCAGCAGGGCAGCCATCCCTCCCAGACCAAAGGTGCGGTTAAACCGCAATGCGGTTTCATTGACCTTTGCAGGGTGCAGATGGAGAAAAATAGTGCGCATTAAATCTTATGGATAATTGCTGGCTGGATTTACGACAAGCCAAATTTAGAAAAATTTATTAAGGGCCAATAAAATACAAATCATAAAGATAAATATGCATGCACACAGGGTTGTCCTCATTTGAACTTTTAGGCATTGAAATTTATCATTTTTGAAGGATTTTTTAACAAAAGTAGAATGAAAAAAATACAATTTATTACTCATTTTGGCCTTGTTCACATGGACTACAGGAATTTTCGCCCTGGGCGACATGAAGGAAACCATCGGCATGATTAAAACAAATCTTGCAAACAGCAAGCAACTGGTTAAAAAGTATGCCTGGATAGAGACCACGACTACCTATATCAAAGGGGAATTGAAAAACACAAAGCAGAATCCATGTTATTACAGTGTCGATGGCAAGCTCACAAAAGTGGCAACAGGCGCTACGGACCAGGCTAAAACACCGGGTGGGATTCGCGGTAAAATTATTGCCAACAAAAAAGAGGACATGGCAGATTACATTGCAAAAGCGGTCGATAAAATCCAGACTTACTTGCCGCCGGATGGGAAAAAATTGCAACAGGTCTATGCCGGCGGGACTTTGGCCGTTCAGATACTAGACCCGGGCAAGAAGTTTAAACTTAGTTTTCCGAATTATCTGCAGAAGGGTGATATGTTGTCCATCTCAGTGGATAAGGCAAATCAAAAGCTGATGGCGGTGTCAGTAAACTCTTATATTGATGACCCTTCTCAGGCAGTGATCTTTGATGTGATCTAAATCTCCCAGACGGTACACAGTTTATAGCTACTACTACCCTGGTAGCACAAGCAAAAGACCTTAAAATTGTTGTCGAGAATAGCGGTTACAGGTTGGGATCAGGACAATAATTAAGGGAGTATTAAATTCTTTCAGAATTAAGTAAAAATAGGCTGTCCGTAAAGTAATTGAAAGCCTATTTTACCAAAGGAATGTCTGCAGGTTTGCACTTTATGGCTGCAGGGCTTATCTTTATACAGAATTTTAGAAATCAAATAAACGCCAGTAAACTAAAATTCTGGCAAATGTTTGAAAACATAGGTTTCATTCATATTTCGTTATCAATAATTTTTGTACCCCACCTGTACCTCCAATTCGTAACATATTGATATTCAATGTCAGTTAGAATCTGCATCGAATTGCATAAACTATATGATAATCAATACATTAAATGATTTTTAACTTGTTTTTCAGCCTTAATCAGTTTAGAAAATGATTTCAACCCCTATCCTCTTCGGGGGGCATTGTAAATCTGATCTTTAAAAAATATTCCAATGACTTTGTACAATTTAGAATTTATTTTGCAATTTTGTACAAGATTATAAAAACGATAGCATGATTAAGAGAGAAATAAGCCAAAAAATTCTTGATCTGTCAGAAAAGTATCCTGTGATAACGGTTACAGGCCCCCGGCAATCCGGAAAAACAACCCTCTTGAGAAACCTATTCGGAGACCTGTTCTATGCTTCGCTTGAAAATCCTGAAACCAGGATGTTCGCTATCCATGATCCTAAAAACTTTTTGCAGCAGTACTCGAATGGAGGTATCATTGATGAAGCACAACTAGTCCCAGAGCTTTTCTCTTACATACAAGGAATTGTTGATCAGAGCGGGAAAACAGGCCAATTCATCCTGTCAGGCTCGCAAAGCTTTTTACTTCATGACCGGATTTCCCAGTCACTTGCCGGCAGGACGGCTATTTTCCGCCTTCTCCCCTTCTCTTTCTCAGAGCTCCGCAATGCTGATCAATTGTTACCTTCTTACGAAGCTAATATCTTTCAGGGCTTTTTCCCAAGGCTGTATGATAAAAAGATAGATCCGCCCGATTTTTATCCAAACTACATCCAGACATACCTGGAACGCGATGTGCGGTCATTGCAGAATATCCATGATCTTAATCTTTTTGTCCGATTTCTGGGTCTTTGCGCCGGGAGAGTAGGCCAACTCCTGGACTATACTTCCCTGGCAAATGATTGTGGTGTCAGTTATAATACTGTCAAAGCATGGATCTCTGTCCTGGAAGCCAGTTACGTCATATTCCTGCTTCAACCGCATCATAGTAATTTCAGTAAACGGCTGGTCAAAAGACCAAAACTCTATTTTTATGATACAGGGTTAACCTGTTCCCTGCTTCGAATCGAGAAGGTAAGCCAGTTAAACAACCATTATTTAAAGGGATCTCTCTTTGAGAATCTGATCCTGTCTGAGTTTTTAAAACAACGCTACAACCAGGGGAAGGCATCCAATCTCTATTTCTGGAGAGATCATCGCGGGATGGAGGTCGATCTTATCATTGAGCATGCAAATGGTCTTACTCCTGTTGAAATTAAATCTGGCAAGACCTGGAACCGTGATTTTTTCATGAATCTCGAAAAATGGAATGGCTATTCCGGCAATTTACCGGAAAACTCCCATGTCGTGTATGGTGGAGATGAATCTCTTAAAACTGCTTCTGGAATGCTTCATTCATGGAATTCATTTGATGATATACGAGAAGGATTGTGATGTTTTACAAGAACCAAAAAAATGCATTTTTTGAATGATATTTTGGTATTTTTTGTACCCTATTTGTACCTTTATCGCTACAACTAACTGATATCCAGTATAATTACCTTTTTGCATCGGAAAGTAAAGTTATTTTCTTATATTTTTCATAGGGTATTTTCATCCTGGGGTATCTTATAGATGTAATCCATCAAAATCAGAGAACCTCTAAAACCATCAGCTATGAAAAAATTCAGGAAGATTCTAATCTGTATGGGCATATTAATTCTTCTTTTTGCCACATATGGGACAACTTTGTCACAAAATACATTTGTCACTGTTAATGGACAGTTGAAGGACTCCAAAACCGGCGAAAAAATTATCTATGCCACAATTACTGTTCCCAATACGAACATTGGCACCGTATCAAACTCCGACGGGGAATTCACCCTGAAAGTGAACACCTCACTTAACGCTGAGTACTTTGAAGTTTCGCACCTGAGTTATTCAACAGCAAAGTTCAAGATCAGCGATGCGGTCGGGAAAGACAAAACATTCTATCTTGACATCCGGCCGATCCAGTTGAAAGAAATGTCTGTAGTTCCCGGTGATGCACGGTCAATTGTGGAAATGGCTCTCAGTAATATCAGAAAAAATTACAGCGAAGTGCCTAACATGATGACTGGCTTCTACCGTGAGGCCATCAGGCAGCGCCGCGATTATCTTTCAATTTCTGAAGCTGTGGTCGATATTTATAAAACTCCTTATACAACCAGGGAGGACGACCAGGTGAAAATTTTCAAGGGCCGCAAGGGTTCCAATGTGAAAAAAGCCGATACCCTTATGGTTCAGTTGCAAGGCGGGCCGAATGTTACTATGCTGCTCGATATTATGAAAAACACCGACCTCAGCATCGCTTTGAATAACCTTGATAATTATCAGTTTGAATTCGGGTCGGTGGTAAATATTGACAATAAACTGAACTGGGTAATTGACTTTTCACCTTATACCGTAAATGAAGACCCCCTTTATTTTGGAAAGCTATACATCTCCCAGGATAACATGGCAGTGACCCAGGCTGAATTCAGCCTTGACCTCCGGGATGAAAACAAGGCTTCCGGAATGTTTATTCAGAAAAAACCCATGGGTTTGAAATTTAAGCCGGAATCAACCAGTTACCTGGTCACCTATAAAGAACAGAACGGCAAATATTACCTCAGTTATGTACGCGTCGATTTGAAATTCCGCTGCGACTGGAAGAGACGACTGTTTAAAAATCATTATACAGTTATGTCGGAGTTAGCCATTACAGACAGGCGGGTGGATAATATCATTAAATTCGCAAATCCGGAAGTTTTCAAGTCGAACATGATATTTACCGAGAAAGTCCAGGATTTGACCGATGTTGATTTCTGGGGTGAAAACAACATCATTGAACCGGAAAGTTCCATCGAAAATGCCATAAAAAAACTTTCGAAAGGCATGAAGAAATAAGAATAAGCATCCCTATGAACCTTACTGATTTCTATATTCAAAGGAAAATACAGGATGGCGACATCAGGGAATTTGAACGCCTTTTTGAGAAATACTACGGGCCTTTGTGCCATCATGCGGATAAAATCCTGAAGGATATGAATACAGCAGAAGATTTAGTACAGGAGTTTTTCTATCATTTCTGGAAAAACAGGGAATCCTTCAGTCCGAAGTTGTCACTGAACGCTTACCTGTACCGCTCAATTCACAATAATGCCCTGCACCACCTCGAGCATCTTGCCATCCGGAAAAGCTATGCAGAACATATTTCCAGCGAATTTCAGAATACAGTGCCGGCACTTGTGCAAGCAGATATTGAGCTGAACGACTTAGGCAATTTAATAAATGCAACCTTAAAGAAAATGCCGGAACGCTGTTCCCGCATTTTCCGGATGAACAGGTTCGAAGGGATGAAATATCGTGAAATTGCCATGATTTTATCTATTTCGGTGAAAACCGTTGAGGCGGATATGGGGAAAGCACTGCAGATGTTCAGAAAATCGTTGAAAGAATACACCAGAGAAGGAGCGACATGAAAAAAGATTGCAACAGCCGGAAAAATGCTGAAAAACTCGCAAAATACCTGGGCAGCGAAATGAGCGAAGCGGAGTCGCGCACTTTTGAAGAGGAATTTTCTGGTTCGGAAGAGCATAAAGCCAGAATTGAAAAACTGAAAAAACAGTGGTCGGCCATGAATGGATATAAGGCATCAAAATCTCCGGATATCCGCAAAGCCTGGGATAAACTTCATGAACGCCTTCAGGATGAGAAATTGATTCCTGCACAGAACATCGTTGTGAAAAGATTGTTAGTGCATAATCTTGTTAGGATCGCTGCCGTAGTTTTGATCCTGCTTGGTATCGGCGCTGTCATTTATATGAATGTGGGCCGTAAGCCGGCAGTTGAACTGGTTCAGCTTAATACCGAAAATAGTGCAAATACGCTTATTAAGACCCTTAGCGATGGCTCGGTAATTTATATCGCACAGAATTCATTGTTCTCTTTTCGCGAGAAATTTAAATCCGGATCGCGCAATGTTGAATTGCAAGGGGAAGCTTTTTTCGATATTGTACCCAATCCCGACAGGCCTTTTATCATTGAAACTGATGAAGCGCTGATACAGGTTCTGGGAACGGCTTTTAATGTGAAAACACAAAATGGTGATGGCTTGGAGCTCTTTGTCGACCGGGGGAAAGTTAAAGTAACTTTGAAAATGGATCCTTCAAACAGCGAAATGGTTATGGCTGGCGAAAAGATATCAAACATTAAAAACAGCCTGGTGAAGTCGAAGCATACTCCAAACGAAGCCACTGCCTGGTATAAACAGCGCATGCATTTTAAGGATGAAACGCTTCAGAATATTATTCATGTTCTGAATCGGAATTTCAATACTAACTTTGTATTGGCAGATAATGAGATCGGAAAACATAAACTGACAGTTACTTTTCATAACGAAACTACAGAAACAATGACCGAGCTCATTTGTGTGGCCTTAAACCTGAAAAGCCAAATTATCAATGGGGCTGTTGTATTTTCCGAAAACAAGGAAGACGCGAAACAGAAGTAAGTTTTGCAAATACCGCTTTTGGCATTGCTTTTTTGAAACCTGTATTTTCAGTGCGGGCTTTTTCCTGTTTCCGTTTAATACAACCTTCGGCCAGGTGCCGCTGCTCGAAAAAACCATCAGCATCTCTAAGCAAAATACCACGCTTTACGAAGCATTGAACCTGATATCGCACAATGCGGACTGCCTTTTTATTTATGACAGCGAAACCCTTGAAAGCGATAAACGTGTTAAGCTGTATGCTGATCATCAGCCGCTGAATAAAGTGCTCGATAACATACTTTCAAATCCCGGACTTGCATACAAGGTACTTGGAAAGCATATCCTGATTTATAAAGCGAAAAATGAAACACATCCTGTAAATAAGATACAACCGGCTTTTCCGGCAATGGATTTAATCGAAAATGTTATAATAAAAGGGCATATTTACGACAACGAAAACAAAACAGCAATACCATTTGCCACTGTTGGAATCGTGGAGGAGAACATAGGGACCGTTACAAATAACGACGGTTTTTTTTTGCTCAAAATTCCGGATTCACTGATTGGGACCTCTCTGGTTGTGTCGCACCTGGGGTATATGAGTCAGCACATTCCGGTTCAGTTGCTCAACGAACAGCAGGTTGATTTCTACCTTGACCGCAGGGTTATTTCCATCCAGGAAGTTATTATCCGTTATATCGATCCGAATTTAATTATTGAGAAGGCGATGGAACAGCGAAAGGTGAACTATGCTGTTGATCCTGTTTATCTTACCACTTTTTATCGCGAAGGTGTGCAGAAAAACAATAAGTGTACCAGCTATTCGGAGGCCGTTTTTAAGGTATATAAATCACCGTATGATGTAAGCGGGCATTCCGATCAGGTGAAACTGCTCAAGTCGAGAAAAGTTCAGGATTCAAATCCCATCGATACTGTTTTCCTGAAACTTAAAGCCGGTGTGCAATCAGCCCTGCAGCTTGATATTGTTAAATGTATTCCGGGATTTCTTGACCAAACACCGCCTGTCGAATACACCTACAGTTATGTCAACATGGTATCTTATGATGCCAAGGATGCCTATGCGATTACTTTTGTGCAAAATGCCGACCTGGAAAAAGCGTTGTATACCGGAACAATTTACATTGAGAAGGAGGGTTTTGCTATACTTGGCGCTGATTTCGAAATAAATCCGGCTTACCTCGATATAGCAGCTGAAGACCTCGTACTAAAGAAAAGCCACAGACTGATCGTTAAACTTAAAAAGATAAATTATTCCGTCAGCTATATGCCATTCAACGGCAGGTATTACTTCAAACATGCGCGCTGTGATATACAGTTAACAACACGTTTAAGGCATCACTTATCCTCTGATCATTTTAATACCTTCCTTGAATTCGCCACCTGTAATATTGATACTTCCGGCGTTGTAAAATTTCCGAAACAGGAAATACTGAAGCCCGGTATTGTATTTTCGGATCAACCATACAGCGGTAATGATGCTTTCTGGGGTGACTTTAACATCATTACTCCTGAAGCAAAGCTGAGTGAGGCGCTGTCGGGGATTATGGGGAAAATTGAGGAGATTAAATAGTTTTTCTGCTTGGTCAGCAATAGCGGTTGAAGTAAAACAAATCATCTCTTCACGATCTTAGAGATTTCCATCCTTTCCTCGGTCCTCACCTGGATAAGATAAATCCCGACAGGCTGGTTAGCGAGTGAGAACTGGTGGCGGTTCTCCCCTTTCAGTTCCTGTTTCAGGATCAGCTTTCCATTCATGTTATAAATGGTCACAAAAGCATCAGGATTAACTGTTTGCAGCGATAGTTCAAGCGTGACGAGGTCACTGGTGGGATTCGGGTAGATCCTGATCAATCCTTCCTTGCTTTCGGGGATGAATAACAGATCATTGTCTTCATTGGCCGGGTTCGAGACCAGCGGATTGAAGGTCGAACCGCAGAAGGTGGTGCTGATGGTTGCATGCATGTATCCTCCCGGATAAACCTTAACACCCGGCAGAAGGGATATCTTGTTACCGGCGATCAGGGTAACATTGCCGTTGTTTTCCACGACAAAGGTGGTACCGCTTCCAGCAACAGTCAGATGTTCTAAGGCATCATAGCAGGCAGTGGTCCCGTCATGGATATCAATGTTAACAAGCTCCTGGTTTTTCGGCGGGGTTGCGCTTTTCAGTCCGGTAAAGGTGCTGAAAGTGGTAAGACCCGTTGCCGACAGGATATGGGTTGCCGTGTTGGTGAGCGCATAGGTCACCCAGGGCGACGGGTTGACCCGGGTACACGAAAGCAGGGATTCAGTCCCTGTAACATCAGCCGGAAGATATTGAAAACCAGCGTTGCAGATGAAACCGCTGATCCCCGATTGGGTAATGGTCCAGTAACGGTTCAGGTAATTGCCGGTAATGGTATCGTTCGGATATTTATTGTTCACCAGATTGACACCTGCATAATTGCCCATAGCGAAGTTGCCTGTGCTGAAAACAAGGATCACAGGCGAATATTCCGGTGTGCCGGTGGCATCTCCCACGGGAAAAAGGAAGGTGCCAGTGAACCCGTTAGGGAATTCCTTTCTCAGCTGTCCGGTACCCGTCACGATGATCATTGCCGAAGCCGTCGGAGTCCCTTCAACGGTAGCCGATGGGCCCAGCGTCAGGTTGAAGGAACCGAGCGTTATATTCCCGCTTGTCAGTGTAAGCACCCCGTTTACCCGTGTTTCTCCGAAATTTGTCATCCCTTCGGCATTGTTCAGGGCAAGGTCCTGGATGATATTGGTTCCGGATATGATTTGAGCCATGGTTCCTGCCATAACAAGCAAGCCTGACCCCAGTGAATTTGCAGAGCCGTTTTCGTTGGTCAGGTTCTTTATGAGGATCACCGTGCCGGAATTATCAAGGGTTCCGCCGTTCCTGATCGTCAGATCGGTAACGGAAACGAGGGAGGAGCCTGAAAGCACCCTGACTTTGGTTCCGCCGGTTATGATGTTACCTCCATGAGCCAGGAACACCATGAAGCTGAAGACAGCCATCACGGTTAGAATCTTTGCAGCTCTTTTCATAACTACTTTTTATTAAGTTGTCCTATTTGTTTCTCAAGTTCACTGATCCTCAGGGTCAGCTGTTCGATCATGGCCTGCTGTTCCTGCACTGCCTTAACCAGCGGCACCACGAACTGGCTGTAGGCAACGCTGTAATTGTCGCTTTCGTTATCGGGCACATGGACCCCGTCGAAGGAATAGCCTGCCTGCCTGGCCGCATCCACCACTTCCTGACCGACGAATCCGCTCTGGCGGACAGGATTAACTGCCGGATGAGTACCTTCACTCAATCGTTTCTGGCGGATGCTGTCGGGAAAATTCTTAAGCAGGAACTCCTGGTATTTCCGGCTTTCGAAGTTATAGGTCACCGGACGTAGCAGCCTGATGAATTCGAGGCCTTTTACATCTTCTGAAATGTTGGTCTTGAACATGCCGTCCGCCGGGATGCTCCATGGAACCTGTCCCTCGATCGTCCCGATCCAGGTATCGCCGATCCTTATCTTGGCGTTGTTATTGGTGATGGCATCGTTACCCAGGGCCATGGCATCATCCTGATAGGCATTGACGATATCTGCTCCGTGACCAACACAGGTGTTGTGTGTGCCCCCGATGCTGGTAATCATGGCTTCATGACCGACCGCGGTGTTGTGAATCCCGTTGTGATTGCCAAAAAGAGCTCCAAAACCAACAGCGGTATTTTCATAACCCGCTTCATTATTCATCAATGCCTCAGCACCCATCGCGGTATTTTCGTCCCCATGAAGATTGAACTCCAGGGCTGCATATCCGAAGGCAGCGTTAAGCCAGGCATTCTGGTTATCAGACAATGCCCTGTAGCCGAATGCCGAACTATAACCGCCGGTGTTGTCCTTCAGAGACCAATATCCTGTTGCCGTATTACCGTAACCGTCTGTATTGCTGTACAAAGCATTGCTTCCAACGGCGGTGTTGCCCTGTCCGTTGATATTATGATGCAAGGCTGAGTCACCCACGGCGACAAGGTTATGGGAAGAATTGTTGCTGGTCAGGGTTCCGACACCCAGGGCAACGTTGTTATAGCCGCTTTGATTATTCCAAAGTGCATGGTGCCCAATCGCCGTATTCCCCGAACCGGAATTGTTGTTTTGTAATGCCTGGTAACCATCGGACGTATTGTATTTCCCGGAATTATTATCATATAATGCATAATTTCCTGTTGCGGTGTTTTCGATTCCCGTCTGATTCATATAAAGACACCTTGCGCCGAAAGCGGTATTGCCATGTCCCGAGATGTTGAGTGTCAGGGTATTAAAGCCGGCGGCGGTATTATCGAAACCGGTTGTGTTATTTTTGAGCGCATTGAACCCAGTAGCGGTATTCCCATATCCCGTGGAATTCAAACATAATGCCTTGCTTCCGACCGCCGTGTTGTAATACCCGTCCGTCCCGATTCCCTGGTTGTAAAGGGCAGAGTCGCCGATCGCCACGAGATTATGACCAACGGTATTGTTCTTAAGCGCACCACTGCCGATAGCGACGTTGGAAAAGCCCGTGCTGTTGTCACGCAGGCTCTGGTTCCCGACCGCCACATTGTAACTGCCCTCCTGGTTATTATACAGGGCTTCATTACCCACAGCCGTATTCTGAATTCCGGCGATATTATGATACATTGAATAGTCACCGAGAGCGGTGTTTTCGTAACCGCTCTCGTTCAAACCCAATGCTCTGCCTCCGACCGCGGTGTTGTAATTGGCGAGGTTTTTTTCCATTGTATATGCTCCGATGGCCACGTTTAATAATCCAATCGTTGTCGAAAATCCGGAATAATAACCCAAAAAGGTATTGGACCGCGATGCCAGGTCATCACTGAAACCCGCCCCATCGCCAAGGAAGACGGAATACCCGGTACCGGTGACATTCAAACGCCCGTTCCTTATATTCAGGAATTCCGTTCCCGCGGTTGTAAACCGGATGATGTCCTCGTTGTAATTCTTCTCCACCTCCACTTTAGTATCGCCATTCCTGTCAGAAAGCATGCTGCTGGAACCTGCCACCAGTTTTGTCCAGGCAATACTATTGAATTGGTAAATGGAATTATCTTCTGTATTGTAAATCAGCAATCCGGTGGCGGGAGAAGGGATCAGGAACATCTGCTGTCCGTTCATCCGGGGGATCAGTAACCCTTTTTCCGTCGATTTCACATCAAGCATGGCAGAAACGTCAGGAAGCGAACCATCGGTATTGATACCAACCTGTGATCTCAGACCAGGATGGATCAGGAAAAGAAGAGCAGAAATTAGAATGATCTTTTTCATAATCCTTGCATTTTTGATGATGAATCAAAGATATTCCAGCTTAAAGGATAAGTCAACCGTATGAATATATGGTTTTCGGAAGATCAGTTTGTGAGCTGTTCTCTCAGGGTCTTGATGACAGCCTCCGACTTGGAATTGACGTGAAGTTTCCTGTAAATATTATTAATATGGAAACGAACCGTTCCGACTGAGGCTGAGCAGGCATCGGCAATCATTTTATAACTGTCTCCATTGACAAGGCATTTCAGAATGTCCATTTCCCTTAACGAAAGTGTGTATTCGTTGTTTTTCCTGAGATGGGGCTGGGAAAAGAATTCGATTACTTTCCGGGCGATCTAGCCGGTCATGGGTGATCCGCCCCGGTGGAGTTCAGCTATGGCTTCGATAATCTCCACTCCAGTCGACTTTTTCAGAAGATACCCTGTGGCTCCTGCGCACAATGCCTCAAACACTTTATTCTTATCTTCGAAAATGGTAAGGATCATGATATTGATCCCTGGGAACCTGGACTTGACCAGGAAAATGGCTTCGATCCAGGTAATACCCGGCATGTCAATATCCATTATGATTACATCGGGCTTGTTGTCTGTACAGTTCTCGATCACTTTGGAACAATCAGGACAAGCAATGGTCAGTTCAAGTGTTTCCAATCCCATCATAAGGTAGGAAAGGCTTTCGCGCAATGCATCGTTATCTTCGTAAATTGCAACCTTGATCGTCATTCTGACAGATAAAACTTTTGATACAATATTACAACCCGATCCGGTTTATATCAACTGTATATATGTATGGTTTTATCATTCCTTCCTCACCCTCAGCACGGTTAGGGTTCTTTGTACCGGCGCCGATCTGAATCTTATTTACTTGCTTCTGTCCTGTTGACCATTTCTTCCCAGATAGTGGGTATTGATGACAATCTGCTTTTTCCTTTATCTTCCCGGGGTCGTGGTGGGAATGAGTGGTGCCATTTTACGGTAAACAATCAAGAACTATTACATTTAGTTGATGAGTTACCAGAAGGTTCTGAGATTTGGTGTGATTTACTTGGATACTAACCTATAAGTTAGTACAAATGGTATTACAAAACAAAGCAGCCACCTACAAATATTTCTGTAAGTGGCTGATTTTCCTGTGACCCCGGAGGGATTCAAACCTTCAACCTTCTGATCCGTAGTCAGATGCTCTATTCAGTTGAGCTACGAGGCCTTAATTTAAGCTGAGCCTGCGTTTTGAGGGTGCAAAGATAATCTGTTTTTTGCTTTCTGCAAATGTTAAAAATGTTTTTACCTTTGCAGGTCTGATTGACAGGAATGAACAAAGTTGATCAGACCTTTCTAAGTTGAGTCGAAAATGATAATCATTGGAAATCGCAAACTCACGGTCGGTGATTTCTTTAAGGTACTTTTTGAGGGCGAAAAAATCGACATCGATATTGAAGCCCGTAGGAAAGTATCTGAAGATTATGAGTTTCTGAAAGAGTTTGCCAAAGGAAAAGTTATTTATGGTATTAATACGGGTCTGGGCCCGATGGCTCAGTACAAGATTAATAACAACAGGGAATTAGAACTTCAGTCTAACCTGATCCGGAGTCATGCCGCAGGCTGTGGACAACCCCTTCCCGATATCTATGCCAAAGCGACTATGCTGGCTCGCCTGAATACCCTCGTCCAGGCAAAATCGGGCATCCATCCTGAAGTGGTTGAATTGATCAAGGAGTTGATCAACCGCGATATTTGCCCTTACATCCCGGAACACGGAGGCGTGGGTGCGAGTGGTGATCTTGTTCAACTGGCCCATCTGGCACTGAACCTCATCGGGGAAGGCGAAATGTCAAAAAAAGGAGCCTTCCGCTCTGCTACAGAAATTTTTACCGAGGAGGGGCTGAAACCCATTGAAATGCATATCCGCGAAGGGCTCGGATTAATCAATGGAACATCAGCCATGACCGGAATAGGAATGATCAATGCCATTCATGCCCGGAATCTTCTTGACTGGTCTATCCTTGCTTCCGCCATGATCACAGAAGTTGTCGAATCATATGACGACCACTTCTCCGACGGTCTGAACCGTGCAAAATCGCATCACGGACAGCGTCAGGTTGCCCGAACCATGAAAGCCATTCTTAAAGACAGCCAGCTGATCCGACGAAGGGCAGATCATTTATACAACAACGACAAGACCATTGAAGTCGAGGTCTTTAAACATAAAGTCCAGGAATATTATTCCTTACGTTGCGTTCCCCAAATACTGGGACCGGTTCTGGACACAATTTTATATACCATTCATGTACTCATGAACGAGGTGAATTCCACAAGTGATAATCCCATCATCGATGGGGAATACCATAACGTATATCACGGTGGAAATTTCCATGGCGACTACGTGGCTTTGGAAATGGATAAACTTAAGATTGGAATTACCAAATTATCTATGCTTGCCGAGCGTCAGCTCAATTATATGATGAACCCAAAACTGAATGAAAAGCTTCCACCATTTGTGAATCTGGGCAAACTGGGTCTCAACCTGGGAATGCAGGGAGTTCAGTTTACCGCTGTCTCCACCGTTGCTGAAAACCAAACACTTTCTTTCCCCATGTATGTTCATAGCATAACAACCAACAACGATAATCAGGATATTGTAAGCATGGGGACCAATGCTTCTTTGATTGCTAAAAAGGTCATTGATAACACATACCAGGTCCTTGCCATTGAGATGATCTCCATCCTGCAAGCCATCGACTACCTGGAGATCCGGGAACGTCTATCTTCCTATTCACGAAGCAAATATGAAGATCTCCGATCCATCGTGCCGAAATTCACAGAAGATAGTACAAAGTACCATGACATCCAGAATATTGAGCAATATATTATGGAAAACAAGCTTCAATTCTCCTTTGAAGAATAAATCATTTCTCATTGTGGAGTCCTTAAAAGTCTGCCTTGAATGAAATATGCGCTTGTCACGGGAGGTTCCCGGGGAATTGGCCGGTCTGTTTGCCTCCGGCTCGCTGAGATGGGTTATTATATTCTCATCAATTACCATTCTAACATTGCTGAAGCCAGGATTACACTGGATAAGATAAAAGAAGCCGGGGGGGATGGAGAGATTATTCAATTCGATGTTTCCAGCCAACAGGAGGTCGAAACAGCACTGACCGGCTGGCAAAGCCGTAACTCAGGCGCGACCATCCGGGTCCTTGTAAATAATGCAGGCATACGGAAAGACGCCCTGATAATGTGGATGAAAAATGAAGAATGGAATGAAGTTATTGATACCAATCTGAACAGCTTTTTATTCCTGACCCGGTTTCTTATCAAAGATATGCTGATCAATAAGTCAGGAAGGATCATCAATGTGGTTTCACTATCAGGGTTAAAAGGCTTGCCCGGACAAGCCAATTATTCAGCCGCAAAGGCTGGGGTTATAGGTGCTACGAAGGCGCTGGCCCAGGAAGTCGCGAAGAAAAATGTCACGGTGAATGCCGTTGCTCCCGGTTTCATCCGTACCGATATGACCAGAGACCTGGATGAAACCCAATTAAAATCCATGATCCCGATGGGCCGGTTCGGTACTCCGGAGGAGGTCGCTGAAGTGGTTGCTTTCCTTGCTTCCGATAAGGCTTCTTATATAACCGGGGCTGTTATCAATGTGAATGGAGGACTTTATACATAATTTCGCTATCACGCTGCTTTACTATTTTACTATTTAACATATGCGTGTGGTCATTACAGGATTAGGTATTTATTCCACGATCGGAAAAAATCTCGATGAGGTGCGCGATTCGCTTTATCATGGAAGATCCGGGATCATTTTCGACCCGGTACGAAAAGCCATGGGTTTCCGTTCTGCATTGACCGGAATGGTGGACCGGCCTGCCCTGAAAGGAGTATTGGACCGACGCTTACGGGTAGGCTTACCGGTGCAGGGCGAATATGCCTATCTTGCCACACTCGAAGCCTTACAGAAGGCAAAACTGGATCAGGACTTTCTTGACCGGCATGAAGTCGGGATCTTATACGGGAACGATAGTTCAGCGGTACCGGTTGTGGAATCGGTTGATATCCTGAGGGAAAAGAAAGATACCATGATGATTGGATCGGGTTATATCTTCCAGTCAATGAACTCAACGGTTTCGATGAATCTTTCTGTCATCTTCCGGCTGAAAGGAATTAACTTTACTGTCAGTGGAGCCTGTGCCAGTGGTTCCCATGCAATCGGTATCGGATATCTTTTAATAAAGCAGGGATTACAGGAGATCATCATTTGCGGAGGTGCTCAGGAGATCAACGCTGAATCAACAGCCAGCTTCGATGCACTCAATGCTTTTTCAACCCGTGAATCTGAACCTGAAAAAGCCTCCCGTCCTTTTGACCGCGACCGCGACGGGCTTGTTCCCAGTGGAGGAGCTGCAACAATCGTTATTGAAAGTTATGAATCGGCACGCAGACGGGGGGCCACAATTTATGGGGAACTGATCGGATATGGTTTTTCCTCGAACGGGGAACATATTTCCTTGCCCAATGTGGAAGGTCCTGTACGTGCAATGTCAATGGCGCTGAAAGAGGCCGGGATGGAACCCGGGGAAATCGATTATGTCAATGCGCATGCCACTTCTACGCAAGCCGGGGACAGTAACGAAGCCAAAGCAATTTTCTCCATCTTCGGAAAGTCAAATCCACTCGTGAGCAGCACAAAATCCATGACAGGTCATGAAATGTGGATGGGAGGTGCAAGTGAAATAGTATATTCGACACTGATGATGAACCATTCTTTTGTTGCTCCGAATATCAATCTGGAGCATCCGGATGAAACGGCACAACTTATCAATATAGCCACTGAAACCACTCCGAAAGATATTCATGCATTTCTTTCCAATTCTTTTGGATTTGGGGGGACCAATTCTTCCCTGATCGTAAAAAAATTGTAATATAATTCGGGTATTTCCCTCTCTGTGAGGAAATTAACTTTACTTTTGCATAATATTTCCCGTCAAAATTTTAACCGTCTTAATATGAAAACAATCCGATTATCCCTGCTTGTGTCATATACGTTGCTCGTTTTTCCGATGACGGCAATTTCCCAGTGGAGCAACGATCCGGCAGTCAATAACATTATCTGTAACCTTTCCGGTGAGCAAGCTATCCCGAAAATTGCGAATTGTCCGGATGGTAATATCTACATCGGATATTTCTCCAATGAAAGCGGAAATTATGACGTGCGTTTACAGAAGCTTGACGCGTCGGGGAATATACTCTGGGTGGCAAACGGAATACTTGTCAGCAATAATCCGCAGAATACCTGGCTGACCGATTGGGATATGACCTGTGACGGAACGAATAATGCGATTCTGGTTTTCAACGATATAAGGAACGGCGGTAATACCAATGTGGTCGCGTACAAAATCACACCGGATGGCACCTTCTCCTGGGGTGCGAATGGTATTGCACTCTCCAACAGTACGGCATTCAATGCAGCTCCCAAAGTAGTGGTCACAGCAGTCGGTAACACGGTTGTTGCCTGGCATACAGACAATGTCACTATCCTCCAGAAGATCAGTTCTGACGGTACCTTGCAGTGGGGCAACAATGGTATCACCATAAGCGGCACACCGAGGATATCATGGCCTCAACTCCTTCCGGTCGGTACCGATGATGTTATTCTCAAATATTTTGAAGATACGGGATCAATCCTTTACCCGACGCGCCATGTTCTGGCACAGCGGTATAACGGTAGCGGGAATGCCGTCTGGACCGCTGCGACAACGATTTCCAGTGCCGGAGGTATTTCAGCATGGACCCAGATATTTCCCTTTATCAATGACGGCAGCGACGGGTTTTACATCGCATGGCATGATGACCGCAACAATGACCAGAGGGCAAGTTCATTCGTCCAGCATGTAAACTCTTCAGGCGGGGTTGTTTTTACGGCCAACGGCGTCGAAGTGTCATCCTTGTCCTCCATGAACCATTATTATCCGCAGCTTGCCTTACCTCCCACTTCATCGGATATATTCATCTACTGGAATGAGATGAACTATAATCAGGATCAATGGGGCTTATACGGGCAGAAGGTTTCTTCATCCGGTTCTCTTTTATGGGGTAATACTGGAAAGGTATTCATAGCAATCTCTTCAACGGATGTTTATCCGATGGGTGCAAGAAAAAGCCAGACCGATATGGTCCTCTTCTACGAACAGTATTTTGATGGAATCAACACCTCCATAAAAGCAATGCGGATCAACACCTCCGGGGACTTTGTCTGGACACCTTCCTCCGTCACCATGTGCTCCTATAATTCACAGAAAGTTCATGCTGTAGTCAATGAATTTGCCAGTAACGAATGGGTTTCTTCGTGGGAGGACAACCGGTCAGGAAATGCGGATATCTATGCACAGAATATCTTGCTGGATGGCTCTTTAGGCCCTCCGGCAATGGGAACAATTTCAGGCCTTATTACACTTAATGGCGGCTCAGGGATCATCACCGATGTGGTGGTCCAGGCTGGTACTACAACCACTCATCCTGACGTCAATGGACTTTATTCCATGCAGGTCTATCCCGGGACCTATGTGGTTTCGGCCACCTTGAACGGATACTATCCGGCATCCGAGAGCGGAGTCGTCGTTACATCGAACCAGACAACTACGGTCAATCTGGTTCTTAACCCGATCCTTGCAGGAAATATTGATGGGATCGTTACACTCGTGGGGGGTGGCGGACTTGTAAACCTGGCGCTTGTCACCGCAGGAAGCACCTCAATCCATCCGGATGCCTCTGGTCATTACAATATGGTTGTTTCTCCCGGGACCTATGATGTCATTGGAACCCTTAACGGGTACTTTCCGGATACCGTCTTCGGAATTAATGTAGTTAACGGGCAAACCGTTTACAATGTCAATCTGACCCTTGAAGCAGCCCCGACAACCGGTTTTATTCAGGGTACGGTGACACTCAACGGCGGCACCGGCGTCGTTACGGATGCGGTCGTATCTGCCGGAGGGTACACCACCAACCCGGATGCCACAGGATTTTATTCTCTTGAGGTACCTGCAGGGAACTATGATGTAAGCGCCAGCCTGACCGGATATATAACCCAAACGTTCCTTGGCATTCAGGTCGTTGTTAATCAGATTACCCCCAACATCAATTTCACCCTCGTTCCGGATCAGGGAGCCGGAAACGTTCAGGGAAATGTCACCCTTACAGGCGGGACAGCCGATGTTACCCTTACATCCGTCTATTCGGGCAGCTATGCAACCCATCCTGATGCAACCGGATTTTATAGCCTGCAACTTCCACAGGGGACCTATAACATCACCGCTGAAAATCCGTATACGACATCACAGACCATTAACAACGTTCAGGTCCAGTCGGGTCAGATAACCCCCGGCATTGATTTCCTGCTCACGGTTGTTCGCGCCGACCTTGTTTGTAAAGCTCTGGACAATCTCGGAAATTATTTAAACCAGGTGAATGTCGTTATCGACGGCCCGGAAGGTCCCTATAACGGGATTATCCTTCAGGATTCGCTGCTGTTTCCCCATGTTCCTTATGGCACCTACAATGGAACAGCGACCTTCTCAGGTGAACAGGTTCAGTCGGACACGGTCATTGACGCTTCAAACCATCATCTTGTTTTCCATTTTCTTTATTCAGGCATAAAACCGCAGAACAACCTGACCAATCTGATTATTGTCCCTAACCCGACAGATCTGGAAGGAATTATCCGTTTTGATCTGGCTGCTACGCAACCGATAACCTTTTATCTGTCGGATAACCAAGGCAAATTTATCAGATTGAGGGAAAACCAGACCCTGGAATCAGGGAGACATAACATCGCTCTTAAAGAACTTTTAAAGGATGTAACTCTTACAGACGGAATATATTATCTGAGCATTTTCGGAAATGGATCATTTTCAACGGTTAAGATAGTATTACATATTCGTCGGTAGATATATTTTAAAATCAGGCCTGTCAGGTTTTCACCATTTTCTTAAAAAATTCTTTATTTTTGCATTCATAAAAGAGGATAATGTGATGCAAAATGAAGAGATTATTAACAAAATCAACCAGTTGCTGATTGACGAGATCGAAATTGATGAAGGTCAGATAACTCCTTCTGCCGATCTTAAAAAGGATCTCGGTATTGATTCCCTTGATTTTGTCGATCTTTTCGTGATCATTGAAAACAATTTCGGTTTTAAAATGAAAGCCGAAGAGATGGCCGACGTCAAAACACTCGAAGACTTCTATAATTACATCATCAAACGCGTTTATCCAAATAACTCTTAATGTCGTCATGGGAAGGGAAAACCCGAGGAGGGGTCCTAGGTTATAGGATTTTTGTCTGGACATTAAAATACTTGGATATCTCATTTGCTTATTTTCTCCTGTATTTTGTTGTCACTTATTTTATTTTTTCTTCGAAAAAGGCTTTTCAGTCCATTTATACATATTTCAACCGGGTATTAGGCTATAACAGGGTAAAATCTGTATGGTCGGTTTACCGGAACTACTATCTTTTTGGCCAGGTTTTGTTGGATAAGATTGCCATGCTTGCGGGGTTCCAGAAAAAATTCACCTTTGATTTCGAGGGGGAGGAATATTTAAGACAAATGGATAAAGGCGGACTCCTGATCAGTGCTCATATGGGGAATTGGGAAATCGCAGGTAATCTATTAAAACGACTTGACAAGAAGATTCATATCCTGTTATTCGATGCGGAACATCAACAGATCAAAAACTTCATGTCGGAAGTTTTATCCAACCGCAATGTCCATTATATTATTATCCGGGATGATTTTTCACACTTGTTAGAGATCAGAGAGGCGCTGACGGATGGAGATATTATCGCCATGCATGGTGACCGGTATCTGGAAGGAAATAAAACCGTGAGTGTCGATCTTTTGGGAAAGGCAGCAAACTTTCCCACCGGTCCTGTCAATATGGCTGCAAAATTCGGTGTACCCGTTTCTTTTGTTTTTGCAGTGAAGGAGAACCGGAGTCATTATCATTTCTATGCCACTCCGCTTCAGAAGATCGAATACTCCTCCAATTTAAACAAACGTAATATCAACCTCCGTAACGCCGTTGAAACATACGTTCGGGCTCTGGAAAGGATATTAATAAAGTATCCGGTCCAGTGGTTTAATTACTATGATTTTTGGAACCTGTCCGGATCAAGAGGGTTGACCAATAAAATGCCAGCCTGAGATGACAGGAAAGAAATTGTTATTAATCAGTGCAAACCGTTACGCAGTCCCCTATCCGGTCTACCCTCTTGGCCTGTCCTATATTTATTCTTACCTGAACGAACGGTTGAACCAATGGGATATCCGGTTGCTTGACCTTAATCTGGAGACTCCGGAAAGGATGGTTCAGATGATTCGTCATTTTGAGCCGGATTATATTGGCATCTCTCTGCGTAATATCGATGACGTTAACTTTTATAGTCAGGAAAGCTTTATTAACGGATATAAGAGTATTCTGGAACTGATACGCCAGACCGTTCATTCTGTTGTCATTATCGGTGGATCTGCGTTTTCTATTTATCCGGAAGAGCTTTTTAACTTCTTCAATCCCGATTTCGGAATCTATGGGGAAGGCGAAGCAAGCCTGTATCTTCTCCTGAAAAGCCTCGAATCGGGTGAGCCGGACTTGAGCATTGAAGGGCTGGTATTCCGCACTCCGGAAAAAATCCTGGTCAATGACCGGAAAAGTTATATCCGTCATACCGATCTCTTTTTTGATAATAGAATGATCGACTTTTACTGGGATAAAAGCGGGATGATGAATATCCAGACAAAAAGGGGTTGTCCATATAAATGTATCTACTGCACCTATCCCCTTATCGAAGGGCATACCGTCAGAACCCTGGATCCTGACCGGATCGTGCATGCATTGAATGATTTAAATGTCAACAACCATGTCGATTACGTGTTTTTCACCGATTCGGTTTTCAACATCAGTAATCAATTCAATATCGAATTGGTCAATAGAATGGTGAGATCGGGTTTAAAAATGAAGTGGGGCGCTTATTTTTCCCCTCATAACCTCGATGAATCCCTGCTGAAGTTATTCCGCGAAGCCGGATTGACACATATCGAATTTGGTACGGAATCCCTTTCCGATTCGACGCTGTTGAATTATGGCAAGCATTTTACGGTCGATGAAGTAGTGGAGATATCGCGGTTATGCAATAAAGCAGGGATCTACTTTGCCCATTTTCTGATTATAGGGGGATATGGTGAAACAGAGGAAACCGTAAATGAAAGCTTTGAAAATTCAAAGCGAATCTCGAACACGGTTTTCTTTCCCTATATAGGAATGCGGATCTACCCGGGAACCCGGTTACAAAAATACGCAATCGATGAGGGAGTGATCCGGACCGATGATAACCTTCTTGAACCGACATACTACATAGCCAAGGGGATAAATTATGAGACCCTGAAACCGCGTGCGGAGAAAACAGGAAAGCGATGGGTGTTTCCCGATGAAGATGTGACTACCATCATGAACCGCATGAGAAAGAGAAAAAGAAAAGGATCGTTATGGCACCATCTGAAAAAATAAATATCCCCCAGAAACCACCCATGGTCATGATCGACCGGATCATTTCTTCCGAAGGGAAGACAACGGTTACCGGGTTTATGGTGAAGGAGGAAAATGTTTTTTGTTCAGATGGTATTCTCCGTGAGCCGGGTTTGATCGAAAACATAGCCCAGACTGCGGCTGCCGGCGCCGGTATAAAGCAAGGGGACAAGGATGAACAACCTCTGGTAGGTTTTATTGGTGGTATCCGTTACCTGACCATTCATTCCCTTCCCAGGGTCGGAGATGAGCTGATTACAAAGATTACTGTTGAACATGAAGTTTTTGATGCGACCGTCGTGAATGGCAGAATTTACAAGGAGGATCAGATTGTAGCCGAATGTGAATTGAAAATTTTTTTAATTAAAAATAACCTTTAACACCAAAAAGCTGATGCTATGGATAAACCATTTTCTTATGACCAGGAAAAAGCCAAGGCGGAAAACCTGACAGAGTTGCTATTTACATACGAAAAGGATGGTAATTATGCAAAGCGGGTTGGGTATGATTATTTCCCGGAAGGTGAGATGCTATATTATGATGTTTGGAGAATGTTCAGGGAGCGGTTTGAAACTGCCAAAAAGATGGTGCTGAACGGAGAGCGAAGCCCGATATGGTACCACATGGAAAAAAACCTCATTGACCTGAGCAATTTTGCCAAGCTTGTCGGGATCGCTTCATGGCGGGTTAAACGGCACCTGAACCCAAAAATCTTTTCGAGGCTCAATCCGCGTATTTACAAAAAATATGCAGATGCATTGGATATTTCTGTTGAAGAATTTATAAACATAAAATAATTGTAAAAATGATCATCGATTTTAAGCATAATCACAGCGGTCATTGCGAAAGCGGTGCAACCTCTAATTTAATCCGCCATTATGGGCTGGAAATCAGTGAACCGATGGCTTTTGGTATTGGTGGTGGTCTTTTCTTTGTTTATCTCCCTTTTATCAAAGCCCAGGAGGCTCCCATGTTTGCATTCCGGACCATTGCAGGAAAAATATTCCGTAATACGACCGGGCGTTTAGGTGCCGACACGGTAATGATCAAAAAATATAAAGATCCGGTGAAGGCCATGGATGAGCTGGACAGAAATATCGAAAAGGGTATTCCGACCGGAGTTCAGGTTGGGACCTTTCATCTCAGATACTTTCCTCCGGAGTACCGCCTTCATTTTAATTTTCACAATGTCGTGGTATTCGGCCGGGAAAACGGGGTTTACCATATCGGGGAACCTGTAAGGGAAAAAACACAGCTTTTGCTGAAGGAGGATCTGCAGAAAGCAAGATTCGCCAGGGGCGCGTTCGGACCGCACGGGAAAATGTATTATATCCGGTCGGTACCTAAAAACCCTGATATAAAGAAGGCCATTTTTTCGGGTATTCATGAAACCATAAAGAATATGATCGGAATACCGGTTCCGTTCGTTGGTGTCAGAGGCATGAAAAAACTGGCCAAGGATATGAAGAAATGGCCGGCAAAACTGCCGGAAGAAAAAGCCAGGTTTTATCTGACGCAATTCGTCCGGTCATCGGAAGAGTTTGGAACAGGAGGTGCGGCTTTCCGTTACATTTATGGAGCCTTCCTGAAAGAATCCATTGAATTGCTGAAAAACGATCAGCTACTGGAAGCATCAAACCGTATGGGCGAGACCGCGAGCCTCTGGAGGGAACTTTCGTACCGGAGTGCACGGTTCATCAAGAACAGGGAGGAGTCACATGATAATTACTCCATCCTGTCGGAGATCCTTCTTGAATGTGCCGCAGGTGAGGAACGTATCTTTAAAGGGTTAGCCAAAAAAATCAAATAAATTTTCTAAATTCGCAAAACGTTAGGTTCATAAACAGATATCTAAATATATACGCAAATGGAAGAAAATACAGATCCGATCTGGAAGGATGATAGATATGGTAAGTCACGTGAATTGCTGTATTATTATAATCAGCAGGGACATTATGAAAAAAAAGTCGAATTTCAGGGAGAAACTGTCAGGGTGATCGCACAGCAGGCGTGGGATGTTTTCAATAGTCGTATTGAGGATGCACGACAAAAAGTCCTTGCCGGAAAAGTAAGCCCGATAGTTTATTATATGGAAAAAGACATTGCCGATCCGATCACTCTTTCCAAGATGGCCGGAATCTCACTCTGGCGTGTCAAATGGCATTTCAAACCAGGCGTTTTTAAACGATTAAATGAAAAAACATTGAAGAAATATGCCGAGGCTTTTAATATCACAGTAGAGCAGCTCAAGAACGTTCAATAACATTAACAAATTACCGGATGGAAACAAATATGATGATTGATTATAAGCATCGGCAGGCAGGACACTGTGAAAGCGGGACCACTTCGAATTTATTTAATTTCTATGGTGTCGAACTTTCGGAACCAATGGCCTTCGGTATCGGGAACGGATTATTTTTCAGCTATATCCCCTTTCTGAAAATCCAGTTTGCCCCTATGATATCATTCCGTAATTTCCCGAACACGATATTTCACCGTTCAATGAAGTATTTAGGAGTCGATGCCACAGTGATTAAAAAGTTTGATGATCCCAAGGAAGCCATGCTTGCTCTGGACAGGAACCTGACAAAGGGTATACCTACTGGCATGCAGGTTGGAGTGTTTAACCTTACCTTCTTTCCGCCGGAATACCGGATGCATTATAACATGCATAATTTGGTATGTTTCGGGAAAGAGGGAAATCTTTACCATATCAGTGATACGGTAATGGAACGACCACAGGTTCTTACTTACGAGGACCTGCTCCGTGTCAGATACGCAAAAGGTGCTTTTGCACCCAAAGGGAAAATGTACTGGATAAACAACATTAAAACAGATCTTAATATTAAAGGAGCCGTCTCTCTTGGGATAAAGAAAACCGTTTATGAGATGATCAAGATTCCTTTCCCTTTAGTCGGTGTTAAAGGAATTCGGTGGATCGCTAAGGATCTTAAAAAGTGGCCAAAGAAGCATGGAAATGAAAAAGCCTCATTCTACCTGGGACAGATCCTTCGGTTGGCGGAGGAGATTGGTACAGGCGGAGCAGGGTTCCGGTATATTTATGGTGCATTTCTTAAAGAGGCGGGTGAACTTTACAGGAATGATGAGTTATTGGCTGCATCCGATATCATGGGTAAAGCCGCTAACCGGTGGAGGGAATTCACTTATCTGGGTGCAAGGAATTGCAAGAACCGTTCGGAACCGAAAGAAGATTATGGCATGCTTGGTGATATCATGTTAGAAATTGCCGATATGGAAGAATCGGTCTATAAGAAACTGGATAAAATAAAGATTGAATGACCGGCCATCCCATGATTGAAATACGGGATTTAGTCAAAATCTACAAAGGATCTGATGAAGCGGCAATAAAATCCATTTCGATCGATATATACCCGAATGAGATCTTTGGTTTGCTGGGTCCGAATGGTGCCGGAAAAACGACTACCATCTCAATTTTATGCGGTTTGTTCCCTCCGACATCCGGCAGTGTTCAGATTGGTGGAATGGATATCCATAACAATCTGAATGAAATCAAACAGATCGTTGGCGTTGTACCACAGGAAATTGCCCTCTACCCAACATTAACAGCCCGTGAAAACCTGGTTTTTTACGGAAACATGTATGGCCTGAAAGGAAAAATGCTTAAGGACCGGATTGAAGAATATATTGCTGTTTTTCATTTGGAAAAATTTGCGAATAAATTGATTTCCAGGTATTCAGGAGGAATGAAACGCAGGGTCAACTTATTAGCCGGATTACTTCATAAACCCAGGATTCTTTTTCTCGATGAACCCACGGTCGGGGTCGATGTCCAGTCGAGGGTCGTTATCCTGGAATATCTGAAAGAGATTAACAAATCGGGAACTACAATTATATATACCTCCCATTATATGGAAGAAGCAGAGAATCTCTGTACAAGGGTAGCCATCATGGACCAGGGAACCATCATTTCCCAGGGTGATCCGAAAAAGCTTGTAGCCGAACGGCCTGAGTTCAAGAATCTTGAAAATATTTTCATTCACCTGACTGGTAAAGATCTGAGGGACTGACATGTTTAAATTTTTTTCAGCTTTCCGTAAAGAATGGTTGTTGCTCATTCGCGACAAGGCCGGTCTTGCCTTGCTTTTCATCATGCCGATGGCTTTGATCATCATTTCTTCCCTGATGCAGGAATTCGGGTGGAATTCTGTAACCAAAGATCTGCAGATCCCGATCCTGTTTGTAGATATGGATAAAGACACGCTTGGTATAAAAATAAAGCAGGGGCTGGAAAAATCCGGTTCTTTTAAAGTCATCGATAGCATGGATAACCATCCATTGACCGAATCCATGGCCAAATTCGCTGTGACCAGAGGCGATTATCTGATGGCCATTGTAATTCCGGAAAAGGTTACAAAGACATTACGGCTTAATGTTCAGATCATGGTCACCAAAACCCTGGCCGGATTCGGTATGATCAAGCCTTTGTTGTTAAAGGACATCAGAATCAAAGATTCTCTTGACGTCATGACCTATTTTGATCCCACTGTCAAGCTGGTATTTAAGAATGCGCTGATCAGTTCGATCAAAGCGAATAATTACCGGATTGAAACAGAAATGCTTTTCAGCACTTTCAATTCTGAGATGGCTCGCCAGATGCCTATGTATAAACCACCCAAGGTGGACTATAAGGAGATCCTCCAGTTTAAGGAAGTTTTTCTTTCCTATCGTAAAGATGAAGTGATTCCCAATACTGTACAGCATAATGTTCCTGCCTGGACCATTTTTGCCATGTTTTTCATTGTGATTCCACTCACCCAGAGTCTGATCAAGGAACGGGAAGAAGGCAGCCTTTTCCGCCTATTAACGATGCCGGTTCCCTATATGAGTTTACTGATGGCCAAGGTGGGAGTTTATTTGATAGTCTGTCTTATCCAGACATTCTTTATGCTCCTTACTGGTGTGCTTCTCCTACCCTTGTTCCATCTTCCAATGCTTGATCTTGGGAGTGAATATCTTGCCCTCCTGCTGATGACTCTGGTAGTGGCCATGGCTGCCGTGGGTTATGGTCTGATGGTGGGTACCATTGCCAAGACGCATCAACAAGCCGCAGCATTCGGCTCAATTTCTGTCATCATCCTGGCTGCCATGGGTGGTCTGTGGGTGCCGATTTATCTGATGCCTCCGTTCATGAAAACCATTTCAACTTTCAGTCCGATGAATTGGGCCATCAATGGTTATTACGATATTTTCTTAAGAGGCGGAAGCGTTGTGCAAATTTTGCCACAGGTTTTCAGGTTACTGATATTCTTTCTAGGAACAGTTATAATCACCGCTCTATACCGAAGATTTAAAAGTCCACTTAATGTTTAAGCAATGGAATTGATTGACAAAATAGAAATTAAGATCCGGTTCGGGGAAGTAGATTCCATGAGGATTGTCTGGCATGGGAACTATCTCAAGTACTTCGAAGATGGCCGCGAAGCTTTTGGATTGAAATATAACCTGGGATACCTGGATGTATACAAGCATCATATCATGATTCCGGTTGTCAGGATTACCTGTGATTTTAAACGTCCGCTTGTCTATGGTGACACTGCCATCGTTGAAACACGATATGTTCCGACTGACGCTGCAAAGATCGTTTTTGATTATACGATCTTCAGGAATGATACGGATGAAATCGTCGCCACAGGGAACTCAGTCCAGGTGTTTTTAACCCCAGAGGGGGAGTTGTTACTGAATTCCCCTGATTTTTATTTGGGATGGAAGCGGAAATGGGGAATCATGTAAAGAATAATGAATTCTGTATACCTCATCTCCGATAACATAATTACTTCCCTGGGCTTTTCTACAGAGGAGAATATGCTTGCAATCCTCCGGGGAGAGATTGGCATAAAAACCCATTCGGATCCTCATCTGTCGCCTTTTCCGCTTCCATTATCACAGGTTGATACCCATGGTTTGAATGACCGTTTTAACCAGCTTCTGAAGGATTCCTGCCGCGACCAGATCGCCGACTCATATACCAGACTGGAAAAAATATTTATTCTTTCCATTCATCAGGCACTTTCAGAGGGATCAATAAATCCACGCGATAAACGGATGGTACTGATCCTTTCGACAACAAAAGGGAATATCGATCTGCTTGAGGAACATTTCAAAGCCCGATTCCCCCATAAGCGAATTTATCTGTGGGAACTGGCAAGAACCATCCAGGACTTTTTCGGATTAGCAAATACACCAGTTGTAGTATCAAATGCATGCATTTCCGGTGTCCTTGCCATAACAATGGCTGCACGATGGATACAAATGGGCAGGTGGGATCATGTCATTGTTTCAGGCGGGGACATTATTTCGGAATTTGTGATCTCGGGATTCCAGGCTTTCCAGTCACTGAGCTCGGAACCCTGTAAACCATACGATATTCATCGCGATGGATTATCCCTTGGTGAAGCAGCAGGCACGGTAATTCTCTCCGGCCAGAAGGGATTATTGAACAGATCTTCGGTCAGAGTGTCCGGCGCTTCGGTTTCCAATGATGCCAATCATATTTCAGGACCTTCCCGTACCGGGAAAGAACTTAGTCTTGCAATGGATAAGGCTATTAAAGAATCGGGATTGGATGCAACGATGATTGATCACATTTCAGCCCATGGTACCGCTACCCTCTTCAATGATGAAATGGAATCCAAAGCCATGGAAATATCCCATCTGACCAAGGTGCCATTAAACAGCTATAAAGGGTACTGGGGGCATACGCTTGGGGCAGCCGGGCTTATTGAATCGGTAGCTTCCATATGGAGCCTTAATCATAACCTGTTGATTAAGTCAGCCGGCTTCGAAAAACCCGGAGTTCCAGTACCGATACATATTATAGAAAAAAACACTCCGGCAAACTTGAATACCTGCCTGAAAACGGCATCCGGATTTGGAGGATGCAATGCCGCCGTTGTATTTCAAAAATGCTGAGATGGACTTATTTATCAGTGGATATTGTTTGATACATGAAAGGAAGGTTGTTGTCAATGACCGCTTACGGTTTTATAAGGAAAATTTTCTTACCTTTGCAGACTTTATTAAATCACTCTACAAGCAGGAGCAGATTAATTACCCGAAGTTTTATAAGATGGACGCATTGAGTAAGCTGGGTTTTCTTGCATCTGAGTTGGTTTTAAGGGAAAGGATGACCGGTGATGAGCAAAAGGAAGACTGGGGTATTGTTCTTACAAATTCAAGTTCAAGTCTAGACACGGATATCGTTCATCAGGAAACAATAACTGACCGTACGAATTATTTTCCAAGCCCTTCCGTTTTCGTGTATACCCTGCCTAATATCGTGATCGGTGAAGTTTGTATAAAACATGGAATTAAAGGGGAAAATGCATTTCTGATAACGGAGACGTTTGACGGGAAACTGCTCTGTGATTATGTTTCCGACTTGATGTTAACAAACAGGGTAAAAACGTGCCTTTTCGGTTGGGTTGAAATATTGGGAGATAACTTTGAAGCGCTGATCGGGTTGGTTGAAAATAACGCAGCAATGAAAGGACGGACAACAAACGATTTTATTATCAAACCCTTTACCGCTGAACAATTGAATATTTTTTTACGAAATACCTGACAACTATTAATATGGAAGAATTAATCAAGAAGCTGAAAAAAGAAGTCATTGAACAATTGAACCTGGAAGATATTTCAATAGATGATATTGATCCGGATTCTCCTTTATTCGGGGAGGGACTGGGATTGGATTCAATCGATGCATTGGAACTGATTGTATTACTTGAAAAGAATTACGGAATAAAGATTGAAGACCCGAAAGACGGGAAAAAAATATTTTACTCGATCCGAACTATGGCAGAATACATCACGGCGCACAAAAACCAATAATGGATGCCTCGTCGGATATACATTACCGGGCTTGGAATCATTTCGAGCATTGGTAAAAATTTACAGGAAACTTTTTCTTCTTTGATGCAGGGAAATTCCGGCATCCGTCATCCTGAACATCTCGGGACGACCCTCAGGAGTGAAATCCTGGTTGGTGAAGTGAATGCTTCGCTCGAAGAATTATTTGCATTGGCAGGTCTGCCTGTTCAGGAAGGATTTTCACGAAATGCATTGCTTGGAATCATTGCCGCTAAAGAAGCAACTTCCAGCACTTCCTTCAAGATCGATCCAGCGTTAAGAACGGGTCTGATATCTGCCACAACGGTCGGAGGCATGGATCGTTGTGAATTATACTATAACGATTTTTTTACTAACGACAGCAAAAATATCTATCTGGAGGTTTACGATTGTGCCGACAGCACAGAAAAGATCGCCAATCTCCTGGGGATCCGCAACTTTATCACCACCATCAGCACGGCATGTTCCTCTTCCGCAAATGCCATCCTACTGGGAGCCAGGCTGATACGCAGCGGGCGTCTGGACCGGGTTCTTGCCGGAGGGTGTGAGTCCCTGACCAGGTTTCATCTGAATGGCTTTAATTCCCTTAAAATCCTTGACAAAGAACCTTGTAAACCATTTGATGACCGGAGAAACGGGATTAACCTTGGAGAAGGTGGCGCTTATATCATGCTGGAATCAGAAGAGAGTATTTTAAGAACCGATAACCGGATCCTTTGCGAAATTATCGGCTGGGGAAATGCCTGCGAGGCATACCACCAGACTGCCTCGTCCCCCGATGGTACCGGTGCCTACCTGGCTATGAAAAAAGCACTTGAAATGAGCGGTTTGAAAACAGAAGAAATCAATTATATCAATGCACACGGAACGGGAACCGATAACAATGATTTGTCAGAAGGCCGTGCAATTGAGCAACTTTTCGGATCAAAAATCCCCCCCGTCAGCTCAACAAAACCTTTTACCGGTCACACAACCAGTGCTGCCGGAGCAACAGAAGCAATCATTTCTATTCTGGCTCTGATGCATCAGGTCATCTGGCCCAATCTCAATTTCCGGGTTCCAATGAAAGAACTTAGCTTAATCCCTGTCGACCGGTTGCTGACCGGTCAATTGATCAGGAATGTCCTGTCGAATTCCTTTGGCTTTGGTGGCAATGATACATCATTGATATTCGCAAAGCCTATGGATGGAAACTTACCAGGCTACCCACAAACAAACCCGATCCAGAAAAACGGATAAACAACGCAATAATGGCATTCATCAACGGCATAGGTTTGATTTCGCCTCAGAACACCATCGATCCGGAGGTTTTTCTGCAATCAATCGTTGAGCACAAAGCTGAATATATGAAGAGTGTGGATCCGGTTTATAAGGAGTTTCTTGACCCTTTGCAAACCCGTCGCCTTAGCCGGATTATCAAGATGGGGATCACATCGGCCCGGTTATGTCTCAGAAATGCCGGTTGTGAAATGCCCGATTCAATCATTACAGGTACCGGCCTTGGAAGCGTGGAGGACACGGAAAAGATCCTGGCAGAACTTCCTAAAGAAGAAAAATTCCTGAACCCAACACCGTTCATCCAATCTACATACAATACGATCAGCTCACAGATTGCCATCTATCTGCGGTGTCATGGGTATAATTCAACCTATGTTCACAGGACCTTCTCCTTTGAAAGCGGTCTACTGGACGCCCTTCTCCAGCTGGAAGAAAAATCAGCCGAAAATATCCTGGTCGGCGGGATTGACGAGATGTCGCTGAACCATCTCATGGTTACCCGGCGGTCAGGTTTATGGAAGACAGAAATCATCAATAATCTTGAATTGAGAAAGTCAATGTCCCCTGGTGCGGTTGCGGGTGAGGGGTCCGGATATTTCATGATTTCAGCATCTCCGGTTCCAGGAACCTATGCCAGAATTACCGGGGTAGAAACCATTTACAAACCATCCGATTTTGCATTCATTAAAGAGAAAACCATTGGTTTTCTTCAATCTAACGGCCTGAATCTATCTGATATAGATTTAATTATGGTCGGTGTAAACGGGGATGATCGATGGGATGGAATTTATGATGCATTTACGTCAAATATCTTTCCCGGCAGACCCGTATCATGGTTCAAACACCTGTGCGGAGAATACCATACAGCAACATCTTTTGCCCTGTGGGCAACGGCAAACATCTTGAAACGTCAGATGTATCCTCCCGTCATGCAGTTGAATGATCTGCAACCATTAAAGATCGAAAATATCCTCATCTACAATCAATTCCGAAATATCAATCATTCAATGATCCTTGTTAGTCGCTGAGGCAGGGAATCCATTTCCTGATTTGAATTTTCCTGTTAACTTTGCGAGCAAAGATCAGGGTAATCCCATATATTTTTTCACTAATTGATTTGGATGACCAGACGGGTTTATATTACCGGAACCGGTATTATTTCTGCAATCGGAAATTCCGTTGAACAGGTTGAGAAAAGTCTTCTTTCTGAACGATCCGGTATCGGAAAGATTACCCTCTTCCCGACAATTCACCAGGACAGATTGCCTCTGGCAGAGGTCAAATTGTCAAATACGGAATTACTTGATAAGATCGGAAAAAAGGAGAATAATAACCTTACAAGAACCGCCCTTCTCGGTATGATCGCTGCCCGGGAAGCCATTGATGATGCAGGTATTTTAAAATTAAATGAATGTCCTACCGGGTTGATTTCTGCAACAACGGTAGGTGGCATGGATCGCAGTGAAGTCTTTTACGAGGCGTATATTCAAAACCCGTCCCGGGGTAGACTCAGGGATGTGGTCAACCACGATTGTGGCGACAGCACTGACAGGATTGCGACCTTTTTAGGAATCCGCGATTTTGTTACTACCGTTAGTACGGCATGTAGTTCCTCCGCCAATTCATTGATCCTGGGAGCAAAACTGATCAAAGCCGGGATCCTTGATCGTGTGATTGCTGGCGGTACAGATGCAGCAACCCTGTTCACCCTGAACGGATTCAATACACTGATGATCCTGGATAAAAACGGTTGCAGGCCTTTCGATGAAAACCGCGCCGGACTTACAATCGGAGAAGGTGCTGCATTCCTGGTTCTTGAGTCGGATGAACTGGTATACAAACGGAAAGCTCGCATCCATGCCGAACTGTCCGGATATGGAAATGCAAATGACGCATATCATCAGACTGCCTCCTCTCCGGAAGGAACAGGTGCCATCCTTGCGATTCAACAAGCCCTGGCTTCAGGTAATCTCCGACCTGCTGATATTGATTATATCAACGTTCATGGCACCGGGACCCTGAACAATGATCTTTCTGAAGGTGTTGCCCTCGAGACGATCTTCGGTTTAAACATGCCGCCATTCAGTTCGACAAAATCTTATACGGGACATACCCTGGGAGCGGCCGGCGCCATTGAAGCCATTATTTCTATATTGACAATGAAAAACCGATGTCTTTTCCCGAACCTGAACTGGACAACTCCAATGAAGGAACTATCGATACGACCGGTTACAGGAATTATTGAGAGCTATGAAGTTAATCATGTGCTCTCCAACTCATTCGGATTCGGGGGCAACAATTCCGCACTGATTATCTCAAAACCTATTGACTTAATTACTTAATGACCTCTACAAATGCCCCCAATCCCTGTTTATATAAATGGTCTGGGTATCATCTCCCCTCAAAAAACATACGAGCCCGCAACATTCCTCGATGAGGTTATTCCCGTCGTATCCAATCAGCTTCGATGTCAGGAACCGGTGTATAAGGATTACATCAGTGGTGATCTCGTTCGCCGCATGAGCAGATTGATCAAAATGGGAATCGCCTCTTCAAGGATCTGCCTTCAGGATGCCGGATGTGTGATGCCAGATGCAATCATCACCGGTACAGGCCTTGGATGCATTGAAGATACAGAGAAGTTCCTGTCGGCAATGATCAATAACAAGGAAGAATTCCTCACTCCTACCCCGTTTATCCAATCAACGCATAACACTGTGGGAGCACAGATTGCCTTGCTCCTGAAATGTCATCATTATAATTTTACCTATGTCCATCGGGGACATTCATTTGAAAGTGCTTTGTTTGATGCTTCCCTTCAACTCGATACTACCGACGCAAAAAATATTCTGGTCGGTGGATTGGATGAGCTCACTGCCAATTTATTCCAGATTACAAAAAGGTTAGGACACTGGAAAACAAAACCGGTAAACAATTTGCAACTTCTGAACACCAAAACCCGTGGCTCCATTGCCGGTGAAGGCTCGGCCTTCTTCCTTCTTTCAAACATGCAGACTGACCGGTCGTATGCAAAACTATCAGGACTTAGCATGCTGCTGAAACCATCGACTCCGGATGAATTCTTCCTGAAAGTAACCGGGCTTTTGGAAAAAAATGACTTGAAATTGGAAAATATCGATTTGATTCTGCTTGGATTGAACGGAGATGAAAAGATGGACCGGGTTTATGATGATCTCATCTCTGCTGCTGCAGGGATGTCGGATATGGCCTATTTTAAACACTTGAGCGGTGAGTATCAAACCGCTTCAGCATTCGGGCTCTGGCTGGCATCCAGGGTGCTGAAAAGTCAAAGAATCCCGGAAGTAATCCGTTTAAGTGGATCATTCAACCGCCCTGTAAAAAATATTCTGTTATACAATCATTACCGCAATCTCAACCATTCCCTGATGTTACTTAGCAAGTTGAATTGATGTGGAACTTTCGGATGACCATTTTTACTTTTTTACTTTTATTTCTGGTCTTCAACCTGGTCAATTTTTTCGTTTGTCCATGTAATCTTGGGATGGTCAGACTCTTTTGCCGTCATGTCAGTCTCTTCTACATTTCCCTTTTTCTGCTTTTATTCATTGTCCCTGTTATTTTTTCGTTTTTCCCTTGTTCCCGGTATCATTATAAAGAGGTAATCTGCAAAGGAAAAAATGCAGAGAACTGCGTTTCGCTGACTTTTGATGATGGCCCTGATCCCCAATTCACAACAAGGATTCTTGAAGTACTCGCCAAGCACCAGGTCAAAGCAACCTTTTTCCTGATTGGGAAAAAGATTAAAAACCATGAAGATCTGGTCTGCTCTATTTTCGCAGAAGGCCATCTTCTGGGCAATCATTCCTTCAACCATGGAAACTTCTGGGATTTTTTACCACCCGTAAAGATGGTTAAGGAAATTTTGCAGACTGAGATTGCCATTCAACAGATTACTCATAAAAAAGTACGCTATTTCCGCCCACCATACGGAGTCATTAACCCTATGGTCAGTTCAGCCCTGAAACAAATCAACTACAAGGTGATTGCCTGGAACCGGTGGTCGCAGGATTCTATTCGGAACGATCCCGACAAGATATTAAATTCCCTCCTGTATAAACTCCGGGCCGGGGATATTATATTGATGCATGACACCAGACAAGTTACTGCTGAAGTTCTTGATAAACTGATTGTTTCCATATATCACCTGGGCTTCAGGATAATTCCTTTAGACCAGTTGATCAACATCCCTGCATATGAATAGATTACCTTTCATCTTACTGATCTTCTTGCTAACCGGGTTGGCTGCTTTTCCGCAACAAAAGCCCCTGCCACCTTTGGACACGGAATCGGTCCTCAGGAAGATTCATGAAACCAGCAAGAATACGAACACCATTCAAAGTGATTTTATCCAGGAAAAAGAGATGAACGTTCTGGCTGAAAAAATCATCTCTAAAGGTGCCTTTTATTTTAAAAAAGAAAAGCAGCTCCGGTGGGAATACACAGAACCCTTCCCTTATCTCATCATCATCAACAATGATCAGCTTCTCGTCCGGGATGAAAACAGGGAAAACCGGATAAACCTGCAGACTGACAGGGTATTCAGGGAGATCAATGACATAATTATCGGGGCTGTCCAGGGTACATTGCTTACCGACACCCGGAATTTTCGGGTGTCGGTATTTGACGACCGGACGCACTACCTTTGCAAACTGATCCCTTTAAATGCCAGGTTAACCGGATCCTTAAGCGAAATTTCCATCTACTTCAATAAATCAGATTATACCGTTGACAAGCTGGATATGCGTGAATCCTCGGGTGACTATACAAGAATCCGTTTTATTTCCAAAAAAATCAATCTTCCCCTGGCTGATGAAAAATTTTCGGTTCGTTAGTTTCATCCTTCTGATTCTGTGTGCATACCCGTTACCATCAAAATCTGCCAATTCCGGCCGGGGAATATATCTGTCCAGGGATCATTCAACCTGTTTTGCTTCCCTTTCTTTTGATAAGGCATTATTTAAGGCTTCCCTTGACATCCGTAAACAACATCTCAGCGGGTTCTTGCTGATAAAAAGGACCTCCGACACCAGCCATCGGATCGTATTTGCCAACGAGATCGGTATGACATTATTTGATTTCGCATTCCATCAGGAAGCTTTTCAAGTTCACTATATTTTTGAACCGCTGAATAAAAAAGCATTGGTTCGAATATTTGAAAAGGATTTCCGGCAACTGATTTTCGGAACCGAATCCGGAAAAAACAACCCGTTCACTAAAACTAAAATCCAAATTGATTCTGTTAAAGGAACAATTCCGGAAGAAATCAGGTTGTCAAATCCTGGAATTAAGCTGTTTTTAAAGCTCCAACTGATGCGTCAGCAGAAATAGGTTTCCAGCGGACATTTTTTTGTACTTTTACTTCCATGTTATTAAACACCTTTTTTTTTGTTAAAACTGTAGCGACCGACTCAGCAGAACTTCCCACACAACCGGACCAGATTCGGAAATTTTCCGTGAAAGCTGAAATCAATCCTTCACATCCGATATTTCAGGGTCATTTTCCCGGAAATCCGGTGGTTCCAGGCGTTTGCGAGATTCATATGATCACAGAGATCCTTGAATTAATTCATAAGAAGCAATACAGACTAACTAAGGCAGATACCATTAAGTTTTTATCATTGATTAATCCAACGGAAATCTGCGAAGTGGTTCTTGAGCTTAGTTGCCGTTATTTTCCGGATGATTCATTGGCAGTTCAGGCCACCATTGTGAACGGTTCGACGGTTTATCTCAAGTTTAAAGGATACTTTCAGGTTTTATCCGGTGAAACTTCAAATCATACTTTTTAATCGCTAATTGCCTTGACTTGGATATGCAAAATATGGCCATGACACGATGGGAAATTAAGGAGCACATTGGGATTTTAACTTTAGATAATCCCCCAGGTAATTATATCCTTGAACCTGAGTTTGTTCCCCTGGAACAGATTAAAGAATGGACAACCTCTGCAGAAATAAAAGGAATAATGATTACGGGTGGCGGAAAACATTTCTCCAGTGGAGGGGATCTCAGTCAATTGTATGAAAAGATTCAAAAAGAGGTGGATCTTTCTGATCAGATGGATCGGGGGAAAGCGGTCCTTGACTTCCTTGAAAACCTAAATATACCTGTTCTTGCCGCGATTAAAGGGATTTGCTTTGGGGGTGGACTTGAGATCGCACTGGCCTCGCATATCCGTGTCTGCAGTGATTCGTCCTTATTTGCACTTCCCGAGAGTAACTACAACCTGATACCCGGGTTAGGCGGCACCGTCCGGTTACCGGAACGGATCGGCTTACCGGAATCTCTAAAATTAATCCTGGGAGGGGATATGATCAGTGCAGAGGAAGCGTTGGCGCTGAAACTGGTTGATTATGTTGTTCCAGGAACTGATTTGCTTGATTTTGCTTTTAGATTCCTCTTGAAGATTACGCGGGAACGGCCACTTAAAGTTATCCAATCGGTCATGCAGATCCTGAAAAACTCTCGTTTACTTCCCAGGGAAGAAGCCATGAAGGAAGAGACCCGCCTTTTTTGTGAGTTGGCTCTCGAAGAGGCTAGACGAAAAAACTGAAACCAGAGGTTAATGATATCCGTTCAATATAAAACAATAACATTTGATTTGGATGAAGGAGTGGGAATCCTCCATTTAAATCGGCCCCCCTCCAATGTCATGACGATGGATTTTTTCCGGGAGTTTTACGAGGTAATTACGGAGATACATCTGTCGCTGGAAACAAAAGCTTTGGTCATTTCAGGAAAGGGAAGACATTATTCATCCGGAACGGATCTGCAGGATCTGAAAAAGGAAATCCTCCGTCAAGATACTACGAGGGCCAGGTATGCCAAAACAGAAACGCCAGAATTCATCAACCTGAACTACCAGGTTTTTAACAGGTTGGAGCACTCACCGATACCTGTCATCTCCTCTATAACCGGAATTTGCCTTGGTTCAGCCTTTGAACTGGCACTATCCAGCCATTTCAGGTTTTGCAGTCCGGAAGCTGTTTTCGGATTACCCGAAACAACCTTCAACCTGATACCAGGTCTGGGCGGAATCCCAAAAATGAAGGCACTGACAGGAATGGCCAGGACCATTGAACTGGTCCTGCAGGGCAAAACTTTTTCTTCTGAAGAAGCATTGTCATATAACCTGGCCGATAAAATAATTGCAAAAAAATTGTTATTGAAGCAATCCATACTTTTTGCCAGAAGCATCTCATCGGGATACAGAAAAGAGAAACATATTCTGTATCTCAAGACCTTTTTTAAAATATGATAGGAAATCCTCCGAATCAAGATCATAATGTTAAAATTACGGGAAGTGCATCTTTTTTGCCCGGAAAACCCATTAACAGGGATGAATTGGATTTTTACCTGGGTGAACTTACCCGGGCTCCTGAAAAAATTCGGAAATGGATGAAGCGGATACGGCCGGTGATGAATGAAATGCTCGAAGTGGAATATTACCATTTTGCACTTGATCCGGTTACTCGAAAATTCACGGAAGATAATGTTTCCATGTCGGTCAAAGCAGCAAAAGATGCGTTGGAAGATGCGAACCTGGATGCAAAAAACGTTGAATTCATTGCCTATGGCAGTGCCCATCAGGATCAAATGCCCACTGCTTCCGTCAGAATCCAGGAAGGACTTGATATCGGAAAGTGTGCCGAACTTTCGATCCACGCCAATTGTACCTCTGCGTACAAAGCCCTTCTGGTCGCCAGCGATATGATCACGATCGGACGATATAAGAATGCATTGGTAATTTCTTCGAGTATGTCCTCCTCGGAACTGGTTGCTGAATACTACAATCAGCCGCTGGTCACCAGAGAAGAAGTGTTTCTGCGTTATTTTCTTTCCGATGGCGCTTCTGCCCTGGTATTGCAGGCTGACGACACCGGAAAGAACGGGCTGTTCGTAGATCATGTCTATATGGAATCACTGGGCGGGATCAAGCCTTCAGCAATGGGAAATAAACGTCCCGCATACTGGATGAACCCCCGGGAAGAATTCGAAAAAGGGTATCATCACCTGGCCCAGATGTTCCAGGAAGAATTGAGTAAAAATTTCCATGAACCGGATGGGTCAGTTTTCTTTCAGGGTTTACAGCGAATGCTTTCCGGTTACCCGCTGGATATGAACCATCTCAGGTTCTTTCAAGTCAATTTTCCATCAAAGCATATTTCTGAACTGATCACAGAGGAGTGTGAAACGCTTGGGATTCCACGTCAGACATTATATTCCAGAATGTCTGCCATGGGTTATCCGGGTCCGCCAATGGCTTTTATGTGCCTTGATAAAATAAGAAAAGAAGAAAAATTATTACCGGATGAGGTGATACTGAGCTTTGTGACAGAAGTCAGTAAGTTTATGCAGGCCGGATATATCTTGTCACAACGCTGAACCTGTGAAATCAATCATATCGGATATTGAAACGAACAACGATGGATTCTGAAGCTCATATATCCCCTATTCAAACCATTGGTATCATTGGTGAAGGGAAAATGGGTTCCAACTTATTCTATTACTTGCTTGAATTCGGTTTTGTACTTCGCTGGATTTGCAGTCCTGAGGCTGATCTTACGAAAGCCAGGAAAAACTTTCAAAGGAAAGTCGATCGTTTGAGGAATTCCGGAATCCTTTCCGAGGAAGATCACCATGAAGTTTCTGATAACACAGTCATTTCCAGTGATATCTGCTTATTGAACGATTGCGACCTGGTTGTTGAGGCCATTCCTGAACAGGTCGGGCTTAAGCAAGATCTGTTTAAAAAACTGGACCTTATCCTCTCTCCTGCCTGCATCCTGGCTACAAATTCCTCATCCATCAAACCGTCGGCATTGTGCCCATCGCTGAAACGGACCTCACATTTCATTGGTCTTCATTTTTTCTATCCTGTAAATCTGATAAACATTGTTGAACTGATCCTCACCGAAAACTGTACCGTACTGACCCGGACGAGGATCACAGAATTCCTTTATCATATTAAAAGAAAGTATCTCGAATTGAATGAAAAGAACGGGTTTATTCTGAACAGGATTTTTCTGGACGTTCAGAATGAAGCTTTTTTAATTGTTCACAACCAACATATCTCTGTTCGCAACATTGACCTCCTTGTCAGAGAACAATTGTTTCCGTCCGGTATTTTTGAGTTTTTCGACAGCGTTGGGATAGATACGATCCTTGCTTCGACGTTAAATTATGTGGAAGATTATCCGCATAAGGATTATTACGCTCCATTGATCAACCGGTTACAACAGATGTTCAGTCAGGGAAATTTGGGACGGAAATCATCTGTCGGGTTTTACAATTATCATCAAACTTCCGGCGAAACCGAATCTTCAGAAACTCCAATCCTTCAAATAAACGGGAAAGAAATCGTGGATCATTTGCGTTTTACCTACTTATCCACAGTCAGGAGATTCACTGCCCGATCAGGGCTTCCTATTTCTGAAATCAATGAAGCCGTCAAGGAATATTTTGGTATAGAAAAGGGGCCATTCGAAATCTGAAATTTTCGAAAATTCTCCTGCTTTTATTCATATCTTTGTTTATTCATACAAACATGTCAAACCATACAAATATGAAAAAAATCCTTCCTTTCCTTGCCCTTGGAATGGGGATTTTGGTTGTTGCCGCCATCACAATTCCTCCGCAAAAGGCATGCGGACTCAAAAGTTCGCCATTAAAAACAAACATGGTAACCATGCCTGACAGTGTTCGGAAAATTTTTCAAAAGGCATGTTATGATTGTCATTCCAATGACGGAAGCTCTATGGCAAAATCGCATGTGAATTTCAGTTCCTGGGATTCATATTCATCCGATAAGCAGGCATCAAAGGCAAGTTCAATTTGTGAGGTAATGCAAAAAGCCAAAATGCCTCCCAAGGGATTTACAAAGAATAACCCGGACAGGACTCCTTCAGAAAAAGAAGTCAAGATAGTTTGTGACTGGGCAGAAAAGCTTCAGAAATAACGGAATGCCTGAAAAAGTTTATATTACGGGGATGGGAATCGTTTCATCTCTGGGTTTGGATTTGCAGACTAATTGGATCAATCTGGTGGCAGGCAAAAGCGGGGTACGAAAAATCTCACTGTTCGACCCCGTTCACAACCTTACAAAGATTGCAGCAGAGTTACCCGCTGAATTTGATGACTTTTCACGGAATCACATAAAAAAACGGGCTTACGGACAGATGACCAGGGTCACAAGAATGTGTCTGGTCGCCGCAAATGAAGCGATTTCCGCTTCCGGAATTGATTTTGGCTTGGTCAATCGGAACCGCTGTGCCGTGATCATTGGTGTTGTGAACACCGGGAACTCCAGTACAGAGAAAAATACAACGTCCCGTAATTCCGTTTTCAAGGGGATGACCAACGCCATGCCTGCATGGATTTCCATGGAATATCAATTACTGGGTCCTTCTTTTGCCGTGAATACAGCCTGCGCTTCATCGGCCTATGCCATTGCCCTGGGTTATGACATGATCAGGAACGGGAGAGTTGATCTGGTGATCGCCGGCGGAGCAGATTCCATCATCAACCGTGAAGAGATCGAAGGATTTAATGCTTTATATGCTTTATCGGTCGCCAATGATCCTCCTGAAAAAGCAAGTAAACCTTTTTCGGCTGACCGCGATGGGTTTGTTATCGGGGAAGGCGCAGGGATCCTTATACTGGAGGCAGATCACATGGCCAAAGCAAGAAATGCCCATTTTCACGCTGAATTAGCCGGGCATGCCCTGACCAGCGAAGGATATAATATCATGGCTCCTATGAAAGATGGCGAAGGAATGGCGATTACCATGGAAACGGCTTTGGCCAATGCCGGGGTCACCAGGGAAGAAGTGGATTACATCAATGCGCACGGTACTTCTACAGAGCTTAATGACCGGTATGAAACCTTAGCAATCAAGCGCGTGTTTGGAGACCGCGCCCGTCAGATCCCGGTATCGTCATCGAAATCAATGATCGGACACACAATTGGAGCGGCCGGTGCCATTGAGGCCATTATCACGGTCATGAGTCTTGAGCACAGGATTCTCACTCCTACCATAAATCTCGATCATCCCGATCCGGATCTGGATCTGGATTTTGTACCTAATCATTCCCGTAATCACACCATACGGGTTGCCTTGTCAAATTCCTTCGGATTCGGAGGACATAATGCGACTCTAATTTTCAAGCATGTTTCCTGATGAATTACTCATAAAATAATTATTTTTGCAGAAAAGCAATTGCAGAATGGCAAGAATAACTGAAACAACCCTTAATGAAGTAAAAGAAATCGTATATACTTTTTTTGCTGAAGAGTGTGAAGTCGACAAATCGGTAATTAACGACCAGACTAATATTATCAAAGATCTTGATGGAGATTCTCTCATGTTTCTTGAACTGATCGAAATTTTCAAGAAGAAGTACAACCTGGAGATCGAGCTTAAGACCATTGGTAAATATGCAGTTAAACACCCGGTTTCAACCATTGGCGAGCTGATCCATATGCAGATGCTGATCATCGAGCATGAGAACGGCCTGCTGGAATTGGATAAATAAGAGCCTTTCACCTTGCCGATCCCACGGACAGTTTTCATATTTCCGGCCTTTGTCAGCGATTATCTGGAAGATCAGAGCCGTGAAATCACCGGGTTTACCAATGTCTTCTATCCGCTTCTTGAACAGGCTGCAACCCTGATCGATCCTGAACTTTTCGAATTTCATCCAGTCACTAAAAATTTCCTTGATCAGGAATTACGGAATCAGTTGATATCATACATTCAAAGTTATTCCTGCGCCCGGTTGCTCCGGTCCCGAAATATCATTCCTGATTTCCTTGCAGGTTACAGCATGGGATTATATGGTGCCCTGACCGATGCAGGATCTATCTCATTTAAGGAAGGCTTATTCCTGATCATCAATGCCTTTGAGAATATCTTTTCGACGATACGGGAAGGGGATTTTTCTATGGGGATTGTTATCGGATTGAATAAAGAAGATATCAAGGGGTTGATTTCAAAAACTGATCCGCTGACGGAAATCTCAAACCAGAATAGCGAATTTTCATTTGTGCTCTCCGGTACTACCGGGTCTCTGGCGGCTCTCCTGAAGATGGCAAAGGAAGAAGGTGCAATCCATACCAGGAAGATGCAGGTCGGGATTCCCTATCATTCCAACTTTTTAAAAGAAGCATCGACCGGTTTCTCAACTTTTGTTCATTCAATTCCGATCCGCCAGCCAACAGTACCGGTCATCTCAGTGATCGACCAAACCCTTATCGATAGTCCAGGGCGTTGTTCCACCGAACTGATCCGAAATCTATTTCAGCCCTTTAACTGGTATCAGACCCATCTCAAACTGGTCGGCCTCGGAGTAAAAACCTTCATTGAATCCGGTCCTGTGCCGGGTTTGGTAAAAATAGCCCGGTTTATCCCGGGGAATGCTTCATATATGACGGTTTTAGCCGCTCTCAGTGCTCCACCGGTTTCTGATCTCTAAAGGTTTGATAAAAATGAGATTTTCGCTTCCTCCTGACCGTCAAATTATATCGGTTCCCCTCTTGATTAACCATAACTTCGCTACTTCGCGGTGAAAGTCCTCATAAGGAAGAGTAGTTTGTAAAAGAGCATTGAAGAAATTATACCGGTCATAATTATGGTCCCTGATATTCTTTCTGACTTCCTGATAATAAAGGGTTCCAGGCATCGGGCTCAGTATCGTATAGCCGGCATAGACAACCTTGTTTTCATTTGCATAGTCGGCTAATGCCTTAAAATCATCCATTGTATAATCGCACGGAACAACATAATTACCCCTGACCAAAATTCCATTGCCATCAAACACCTGGATGGCTTCCCGGTTATATGATGCCAACGTTTTTTTATGGTATCTTTCAAGTTCTTCATCACGGAATGATTCAAAACCGCAAATAACCACCTTCAATCCTCCCCTTGCCATTTTATTGATCAGGTCAGGATTTTTTGCCGCAACATCTGCACGGATATCCATCACAAAAGTCTTTCTTATTCCTTCCGAATGAATTCGGTCAAACAACTGGTTCATGAACGGAATATCAACCAGGGTATTGGCATCAGCGAAACGCACGACCGGATACTCATCGATGGATTTCAATTCTCCGATCAGGCTGTCAATATCCCGTTGGTAATAACACCCTTTGAATTGTGTCCAGATTGAACAAAAAGTGCATTTATACGGACAGCCAAGAGAAGTGAAAAGATAAGTTGTTGGATCCGGATTATTACCCACCTTGTAAGTTCCAATCCATCGTTTCAGATGATTCCGGTCAGGTGTTAAAAAGTTGATTTTGGCTGTATCCCAAACCGGTGGTTTACCTTTGGTCTGTATCAATCCATCCGCAGTGTTGATATATAATCCCGGGACCGTTTTCAGGTTTTTTCTACCTTCCCGTGCTCTTACAACCTCCCTGAACAGATGTGGATTCTGACCGGAAATAATCACATCCACTTGCGAATTCTCAAAATCAAACGGGCGCAGAGTGGCATGAAGACCTCCTGTAACGGTTAGAATATCGGGATTAAATAATTTACAAATTTTAACAATTTCAATGGTAGCGTTGAACTCAGAGGTGATCGTGGTAATTCCGACAATATCGGGTTGAATTTCCGATAAATGTCTCTCTATTAGCTCGTCCAATGCCGGAACGTCCGGTGACAGATCATATTCCCCTTTCAGATCAAGAACGGTTACATCATGATCTTCCACTGCTGCAGCAACGGTAAGCAATCCAAGCGGCGGACCAATCAGTTTCCTGTGGATATATGACCGAGCATCAGCCGGAGCATACAGGAGAATGTTGTTTTCAGGCGATCTGGGTGGGTTTACCAGAAGGATTTTCATGCTTTCAAAATTACTTAAAATCCGTCAGGAGTCCTCTCCCATTGTAATCCGCTATTTTTGCTATTTTTGTTTAAAATTCGGCTTCTTCTATTTCAACGGCATCAATAATGACAGGATTGGGGGATCGTACACCGATAAGACAAAAAATGATCGCTCTGAAGTGTTGTGTCATCATCCCAACATACAATAACGACAGGACATTAGATAAAATAATTCGTGGTGTGCTGGAGTATACCGATCAGATTATCATCGTGAATGACGGATGTACCGACTCAACCCCGCTGATCCTTCAAAATTATTCCTTCCTGCAGATCCTTACCATTCATCGGAATACCGGTAAGGGACATGCACTCCGGGTGGCATTTGACCATGCTCTCTCCCTTGGATACTACTATGCCATAACCATCGACAGCGATGGTCAGCATTTTCCGGAGGATATTCCGCTATTTATTGAAAGGATTGAAAAAGAACCCGATTCCATCATCCTGGGAGCCAGGAATATGGCGCAAGTCGGAGTTCCCGGTACCAGTAATTTCGGACATAATTTTTCGATTTTCTGGTTCAAGGTCGAGACAGGATTGAACATACCGGATGTCCAGACGGGTTACCGGCTCTACCCCCTCAACCGGATCCATGAGATCAAACAATTTTTCACTGTCAAATTTGAATTTGAGGTTGAAGTTCTCGTCCGGCTGGCATGGAAAGGTGTCAGGGTTCTCTCTGTCCCCATCAGGATTTATTATGCTCCAAAAGAAGAACGGGTAACCCACTTTCGTAAGGTAAGGGATTTTTCCAGGGTCAGCATTGTCAACACCATCATGGTTTTTATGGCGTTGCTTTGGATCCGTCCCCTCATTTTTGTGAGAAACTTCAAAAGAAGGTCATTCAAAGAATTTATCCGTGAGAATATCACAAACAGTAAGGATTCAAATTCAAAAATAGCCCTTTCTGTTGCTGTGGGTGCGTTTATGGGTGTCATGCCCATCTGGGGATGGCAGATGCTGGCTGCTGTTGCAGTGGCCTCGTTTTTCCGACTTAACCGGTTCATCGCACTGGCATCATCCAATATCAGTATCCCACCCTTATTACCCTTTATCTTGTTCCTTAGTTATTTCTCCGGGGAATTGGTCTTGGGAGGCAGTTCAGATATCCAGCCATACACTACAAATATCAGTTTAGCCTGGGTCAAACAAAACCTTCTTCAATATCTTGTCGGTAGCCTGGTTTTTGGTTTCCTGCTGGCTATTACCATGGGATCGCTTACTTATTTACTCCTTCAAATCTTGCGCCGACAAAAACCACAAAAGATCAACTAAGGATGTCCTATTTTTTTATCCTGATCTACCGGTTTTTCCGATGCCATTTGTGGCTCTTTTACCTTTTACTTGGGGTTTCAGTTGTTATTATTGTATTTCTGGCTTCGCGACTGAAACTAGAAGAGGATATATCTGGAATCAGCTCCGGATCAAGTGCTGCCGGGAAAGATCAATTCGCGATCCGCAATTTTAAATTTGCTGAAAAACTGGTGGTTCATATTTTTCAGGCCGATTCCACGGCACTACCCCTTCCTGATACTCTGATACAAATTGCTGAGGAATTTGGCCGACAGGTGAGTCTGCGATTCGATTCAGAATATATCCGTACGTTGGTGGTTCATTCTGAAGATACAATGGTTTCGGCGATCATTCAAACTGTCAGGAATAGTCTGCCGCTATTTCTCACTGAAGAGGATTACCTGAAACTGGACAGTTTGACAACCCCCGGAACCATCGGGATGGCCGTAAGGCGGAATTATAAGACCCTGATCTCCCCTGCAAGCATCATTGTGAAGAACCAAATCCTTACAGATCCTCTGGGAATTCAATCAATTGGTCTTCAAAAACTAACACTTCTTCAGACCGATGACCGGTATGAACTGTATCATGGTCATTTTTTTACTAAAGATAAGCGGCATCTCTTTGTTTTTATCACACCATCCAGCCCTCCTAGTGAAACAGTAAAAAATACCCGCCTTATCAACGGGATCGATGATGTCATCCGTTCGGTCAGGACAAACCAGAAGTACATAAAAGTCGAGTATTTCGGCTCCGGTGCTATTGCTGTCGGGAATGCCACCCAATTGAAAAAAGACATCATCCTTACCCTGTCCATTGCCGTTTTTCTTATCGTATTACTTCTTGGATGGTATTTCCGAAGTGTGGCCATTCCTTTCCTCGGGTTTCTCCCTGCTTTATTCGGGGGTGGATTCGCTCTAAGTATCCTTGCCCTGACGAAAGGAACCGTTTCCGCCATTGCTCTTGGAATTGGCTCCGTCATCCTGGGCTTGATCATAGACTATGCCTTATATATGGTCAATCTGTTCCGGCAAAAAGGTTCGGTAGAAACTGTACTAAGAGAAATGTCGCAAACCATTTTCGTTTGCTGTCTTACAACCGCCGGAGCATTCCTCTGCCTGATTTTCCTCGATTCATCGGTTCTTCATGATCTTGGGTGGTTTGCTGCTTTAAGCGTCGCCGGTGCTGCTTTTTTCGCGCTGGTCATCTTGCCGCACTTTCTATCAGTGAAATGGATTCGTCCAGGAAACTCCTCACGTAAAACAATGGTTGATTTTATTGCAGGCATTGATTTTGAAAAAAAATGGATGGTTCTGGTTTGTGTGAGCCTGATCGGATTCATCTGTTTATTTTTTTTCCAAAAAGTCAGTTTTGAAAATGACCTTTCCTCCTTCAACTTTGTTCCTGACCAGTTGAAAGAAGCAGAAAAAAACCTGGACAGGTTGAGCACTAGCGGGTTAAAAAACGTTTTTATTGTATCACTTGGCGAAAACATGGATGAAGCGCTGAGAAATAATGAAATGGTCCTTCGGGTCACTGACAGCCTGCAGGAACAAGGCCTGATCCGTCAATATTCGGGTGTCCGGTATCTTCTGCAGTCCGATTCCCTGATGAAAACCAGGATTGCCAGATGGGAAAGATACTGGACATCCTCAAAAAAGAGGTTAGTTCAGCAAGTTTTATCAGATTCTTCCAGGAAACTGGGATTCACCATGAAAGCGTTTGATCCTTTTTATCAATTCCTTAATAAGGTTTTTGCACCTATCCCAAAAGAACAAACGGTAGTTTTCAGAAATGTTATGTTTTCTGACTGGATTAATGAGACCCAGGGAGTGACCATGATTTCCGGTATGGTTAAAGTTAAATCTGAAGAAAAGCCAAATGTATACCGGGCATTTGAAAAAAAGAGTGGCGTTATCGTCTTTGACCGTCAGAACCTGACAACCCGGTTTGTCTCAAATGTCAAGCATGATTTCGATTTCCTTGTCAGGTGGTCCATGATCTTAGTCACTCTTCTTCTCCTGGTTTCATTTGGACGGTTAGAGATCGCTTTAACAACGGCACTTCCAATGTTTTTCAGCTGGCTTGTTACCCTTGGCTTTATGGGATTTACAGGGATAAAATTCAATATCTTCAACATCATCGTCTCTTCATTTATTTTTGGATTGGGAGTCGATTACAGCATCCTGATGATGCGGGGATTGCTGCACGAATACAAAGTTGGTTCAAGCGAGAGGGATTCATATAAAGTAGCCATCATCCTTTCATCCGCGACAACTCTTTTTGGGGTCATCGCTTTGTTTTTTGCGAAACATCCGGCCCTCAGGTCGGTTGCCCTGATATCTGTCGTTGGGATCGTGATGGTCGTCATCACGACCTTTTCATTGCAACCTCTGCTGACAAAATGGTTCCTGTTCGACAGGATAAAAAAGCACCGGTTTCCGGTGACTGCCCGGATAGTGGTAAAGACATTCATTACCTGGGGAAATATTGTGCTTATAGCCATCATCATGATGATCCTGGGGACAATCATTTATGCACTATTCCCTGTTTCCCGGGAAACAAAAAAGGATTTGTTTCATAAGATATTCTCTCTTCTTTGCCGTTTGTACATTTTTATTACCTTCCCAACCAACGGAAAACTATTCAATCCTTATAATGAAACTTTCACCAGACCCTGTGTCATTATCAGCAACCACCAATCCCTGATTGAGACTCCGGCATTTTTGAGACTTCATCCAAAGATCATTATCCTGACCAGCGAATGGGTCTTTAAGTCACCAGTATTTGGTCCCATTGCCCGGATGGCCGGATTTATCAACACTGAACGCGGACTTGAAGAGAACATGGATAAACTACGGAAGAAAATGGAAGATGGCTATTCGCTCCTGGTATTTCCGGAGGCTCACCGCTCAGCCGATGGACGTATCCAGCGTTTTCACAGGGGGGCTTTTTATATTGCTGAAACCCTCCGTGTAGATATCCTTCCTATCGCGGTTTTTGGTTCAGGCCATTTTCTGGCAAGGGGTGACTTCTGGGGGAAACCCAACGGTTTCCGGATGCATATTCTCGAACGAATTCCATATGATGATCCATTGATGGGTCAAACCTACCAGGAACGGACCAGACAATTCAGAAGATTTTATATCAAGGAATATGAACGGTTACAAGACCTTCATGGCGATACATTCTACTACCGGAAAAAATTGTTGTTGAACTATCTTTTTAAAGGTCCAATACTCGAATGGTACCTGCGGATCAAAATGAAACTTGAAAACAATTATAATCTATATACCCGTTTGCTTCCACGCCATGGAACGATCCTTGACCTGGGTTGTGGCTATGGATTCATTTCGTATATGTTGTCATTCACTGCTCCCGGAAGGAAGATCACCTGCGTTGACTACGACGATGACAAGATCCGGATTGCCCGTCATTGCTTTTCAGCAAATGAACAGCTGGAGTTCCTTTGTGCCGATATCACCCGGTTCGATTTTAATAAACAGGATGGCATTTTATTGTGTGATGTTCTTCACTATTTACCCCACGAGAAGCAAATCAACCTGTTAATAAAATGTATCGAAAACCTGAACAAAAACGGAGTCATTCTGATCAGGGAAGCCGTCTCAGACCTGGTAATACGTCATAAACGATCAAAAGTAACGGAATTTTTTTCTACTAGGATCGGATTCAACCGGACCGGTGATCCAGAACAGAATCTTTACTTTCTCTCTGCAGAGACCATCAAAGCCATTGCCATGAAAAAAAACCTGCGGTTTGAGATCACAGACCAGAAAAAACTGACATCAAACATCTTTATTTCTCTGACCCGGAATGAAGAACTATGACATCGTTATCATCGGAAGTGGTCTCGGAGGTCTGCTCTGCGGGTATATACTGAGTAAGGAAGGATTCAATGTCTGTATCCTGGAGAAACATACACAACCCGGGGGTAACCTTCAAAATTTCTCCCGCCAGGGTCTTCCTTTTGATACAGGGGTTCATTATGTGGGTGGATTATCACCCGGTCAGCCGCTATACGCTTACTGGAATTATATCGGTTTGGCCGGAATGTTATCGGTTCAACGATTGGATATGGATGGTTTTGACCGGATCACGGTCCGGGGTGAAGAATTTGTTCTGGCACAGGGGTTTGATCATTTCATGTCGCAGCTCTTGACCCGATTCCCTAAAGAGGAAAAAGCATTGTTGGAATACACGGACCAGCTCAAGAAAATCGCTTCCTCCTATCCGCTTTATAATCTGCAATTACCGGATAAAAACATCAATGAGCCACATCGTTCGTCGGGGGCTTTTCATTACTTCAGCGCATTGACACAAAATAAGCAGTTGCAGGCTACACTGGCTGGCAATAATTTCTTATACGCAGGGAATCCGGATAAAACGCCATTGCACATGGTTGCCCTGATCAATCATTCCTTTATCTCCAGTGCCTGGCGTTTGAGAGAGGGAAGCAAACAGATAGCCGATATCCTCGTCGGGAAAATCAAATCCCTGGGCGGAACCGTTCTGACCTCCAATCAAGTCAGGATCGTTCATGCTGATAAGGAAAATTTTACGATCAGGACCACTTCGGATGACTATTACCAAGCAAAAAAGGTCATATCAAACATTCATCCCTTGCAGACTATCCGGATACTGGATCCCTCTCTGGTCAAGACTGCCGGCAGATTCCGGCTGGAAAACCTGAAGAACACCACCTCTTCATTTATCCTGAACCTTGTGATGAAACCCGGGACATTTCCCTATATGAATTATAATGTTCATTTTTTCAACACGGAAAATGTTTGGACATCAACGACATCAAAAGGTACTCGTTGGCCGCAAAACTATCTTCTGTACACTCCTCTTCATGATCCCGCGGATCCCTGGGCAAAAACAGTGATTATTTTGACTTACATGGATTTTGATGAGGTCAGAAGATGGGAAGACACAGTCATCGGAAAGCGGGGAGATGAATATAGGGCGTTTAAACATGACCGGTCTGAAAGGCTTTTGAACCTTGTTGAAGAAAAGTTTCCGGGAATAAAACGGCAAATTGCTTATTCAGAAGCTTCAACACCGTTGACTTATCGCGATTATACCGGGACCATCGAGGGTTCATTGTATGGTATTCAAAAAGACTATAACGACCCGCTTGAAACTATGATCTTGCCAAGGAACAGGATTCCAAACCTTTTTTTTACTGGTCAGAATGTCAGTCTGCATGGGATGCTCGGAGTGACCATCGGAGCTATCCTCACGTGCGGAGAGATCCTTGGATTGGAGTACCTTTTAAACAAGATCCGGAGAACCTGAAATGAAAAGGAAACCCCTTCGCCGGCTGGCCTGGACCGGAGCAATTTTTTTCTTGCTCCTGTTCTCTTTGTGTTTGATTTATTATCTGATGACCCGGATCGAACCACCTACATTGTCCGACCATTCCGCAGAGGTTTTGGTGGTCAACAAAGCAGGACCAACATTCTTTTATTGCAAGGATAACTGGCTGAAGAAGAGTGAATCAGGTTTATGGGAGATGTTCATCCAAGGCGAACCCTATGAACGGGGCGTCATCAATGGTAAGCTTTCGGCTAATCTGATCTATAGGCAGGAGAAAGCATTTATTGACCGGATCAGCGAGATGGTTCCCTCCCGTTTCTATCAGCATTTCCTGAAGTATTTCATTTATTGGTTCAACCGTAACCTGGATAAGTATGTCACTGAAGAATACAAACTTGAAATTTATGGAATTTCACGGTCAGCCAGTGATGACTTTTCTTTTATCGGAAACAAATACCGGCGCCTGCTGAATTATCATTCGGCACACGATATCGGTCATGCACTAAAGGACCTGCAGCTGGTCGGCTGCACTTCATTTGGGGTCTGGAATGATTTATCAACAGATTCCTCCCTCATCATCGGAAGGAATTTTGATTTTTATGCCGGTGACGAATTTGCCAAAAACAAGATCGTTTGTTTCGAAAAACCCGAAAAGGGCTATGCCTTCATGATGGTAACCTGGGGGGGTATGATCGGGACTGTGTCAGGAATGAATATAAAAGGTCTTACGGTTACCATCAATGCAGCTAAATCCGAGATCCCCTTTTCAGCAAGAACTCCCATCTCCATTCTTGCAAGAGAAATCCTCCAGTATGCAAAAACCATCCCTGAAGCATTCAAAATTGCCCGGCAACGGCAAACATTTGTATCGGAATCGATCCTGATCGGATCGGGGGATGAGAACAAAGCAGCAATCATCGAAAAAGCGCCCTTTGGTATCTCCCTGTTTGTGCCTTCGGATAATTACGTGATCTGTACAAATCATTTTCAATCTTCCCTCTTCCGGAATGATCTTCTGAACAAAAAAACCAGAAGAGAAGATGCCTCTGTTTACAGATTTAACCGTGTTTTCCAGCTTTTGAGGCAGAAACAACCCTTAGACCCGGTACGAACTGCTGGTATCCTGAGGAATCCATACGGGCTGAGTGACAAGGATATCGGATTTGGTAACGAAAAGGCGGTCAATCAGTTTATTGCGCATCATTCCATCATTTTTAAGCCCGGCAAACGGCTCGTCTGGATCTCTACAAGTCCCTATCAGCTTGGGCCTTATGTGTGTTATGACCTATGTAAAATTTTTAATACCTTTGCAGGTCTTCAGGAAAAAACAGAAATGACGGAGCCGGATATGATCATTCCTGCTGATCCATTTCTTAAGACAGATTCATACAAGCAATTCCTTCGTTACCGGGGAATGAGAAAGGTAATTATCAAAGTGATCAGCATGACCAATCCCGTATTGTTGAATCATACTTTTTTTAAGGAATATGAAGCATCAAACCCAGGATATTACGAAGTTTATTCTCTCTCAGGAGATTATTGGATGAAAGTGGGTGATATGTCTGCTGCGATCCGCAGTTATAAACTTGCCCTGGACAGGACAATTCCAAGGCTGCCTGAAAGGAATGAGATTATCGCGAAACTTGCAGGATGCCTTGCTCAAAGGAAAAATGAAAAAAAATGAAGTTTAAACTGATATACCCCTATTGGGAAAAATTAGAAGGACAGACCATATTTAACCTGCCTCCGCATGGACCTGTTGTAATGGCCGCAGAACTCCCTGAATATGTCGAAATTGATTTTACCGATGAAAACGTCGAAGACCTGATCGTCGATGATAGTCCTGATTTCGTGGGAATTTCCATGATGCTTACCACTCAGGTCAGGCGGGGATGGGAAATTGCAGATCAATATCACAGGATAGGAAAAAAAGTGATCTTCGGTGGCATTTCCACCATGCTCCATGCCGATGAGACTTTACAGCATGCTGATTCAATTTTTCTGGGGGAAGTGGAAGGAAGGCTGGGCCAGGTATTTGAGGATTTCCGGAAAAATGACCTCAAAAAGATATACAATTTCCTGAACAAACCTCCCGACATGAATCTGATCGGTCCGGCTAACCGTTCAATACTTAAATCTGATAAATACTATCACAAAGGTTTCAGGATGGTAGATTTATTTCATGCGTCAAGGGGCTGTATCTATGACTGCTATCCCTGTGCCGTTCGCTTTCTTGGAGGACGGGGTTTCCGGCCAAGACCGATGGACCGGGTTGTTGAAGAATTATCCCAGATCGATAACAACCGCCTGTTTATTGTCGACAATTCCCTTGCCCTCGATACGGAGTGGGAAAAAGAACTGTTTCGTGCCATGATCCCGTTGAAGAAAAAATGGGTGAGTCATACCATCGAGGATAAAGATGATGTCCTTGATCTTGCTGCCCAGGCCGGTGCATGGTATGTGTACCAGGCTGTTTTCGATACTTCGGATTTTATTAAAAACCGGATACGTCAGTATCATGATTTCGGTATAGCCGTGGAAGGAACGATCCTGCTTGGTCTTGATAACCAGACAGAGGATGACATCAAAAGGTTGATTGATTTTCTTCTGGAAATCGGCCTTGACCTTGCAGAATTTACCGTTTTAGCTCCTTTCCCTCATACAAAAGCGTATAGCGATTTACTTAAACAAGGAAGGATTTTCGATTTTGACTGGAATCATTATAACGCCGGGAAAGTGGTGTATCATCCGAAAAACATGTCCGCCGAAAGACTGGCAGAGCTATATCAATATGCCTGGGACACTTTTTACAGAGATGAACCGCAAACAATGAAGATGTTCAACCTGATCAACAAAGTTATTACACGAGAAGTAGCTGACGGAACCTATACCCAACGACGAAGGGATCTGATTGATTTCAGCTTTGGCAAAAAAATCGACAAAGTCGCATAGTTGGTTATTTTTGCTTATTCACTGCTTCGTTATTTCACTACCTGATTATGGAAACGAACCCTGAATTCACTCAATATATGGACCACTATTTTGATTACCTGGGTCAATGGGATAGTCCATCCCGCTGTGGAATGAAAACGGTCCAAAGAAAAGATGGGAAAATCCTTGTTATCGCGACAGAGATTTACCGCCAGAATCCCGGCACACCGGTTACGGAATGGTGCGCACCTCTTGCAACACAGATCCTTCAATCTTTAAACATTAACCCTGTCGATTTGATTTTCATCGAACATACTCCGGATCTGCGCAGCAAGTTGACATTTTACTCTGAAACCTTTGACCACGTGACCTTTGACTGGGATGGAAAAAAATTTACAAATCCCCAATGGACAAGGCTTGCGCGTGAACAAGTCGATGTCATGATGAAAACATGAACCGTCTCTTTATCATCCTGTTACTCATCCTCTCATTTTCTTCAAGCCTTCCGGCACAAAATATCCTGTATTCCTCAATAAAAGGTATTGTTCTTGATAAACAATCGCTGGCCCCATTGCCCGGAGCAACGGTCATTATCACCGGATCTGATCCGTTGATCGGTGCAGATACCGATACCCTTGGACATTTTAAGCTCAACAGAATTCCCATCGGGAAATATCAGATAAAGGTTTCTCATGTTGGATATGCCTCTTTTTATTCAGATCCTTTGATCGTTAGCAGCAGCAAAGAAACAATGATCACGGTCCAGTTGCAGGAAATGGTTCTGAACGCCGGGGAAGTGGAGATTAAAAGTGGATACTCCAAAATGGAAGGAATCAATAAGATGGCAACGGTAAGTGTCCGCTCCTTCAGTGTTGACGAGACATTTCGGTTTCCCGGAAGTTATAACGACCCCGCCAGGATGGCAGCTAACTTTGCCGGAGTAACTTCAGGAATCGATAACCGGAATGATATTATTGTTCGCGGGAATTCCCCTATGGGATTACAATGGCGTATCGATGATATGGAAATTCCGAATCCAAACCATTTCGCTGCCATCGGCACAACCGGGGGGCCGGTAACCATTCTGAACAATAACCTTATGACAAATTCGGATTTTTTTACCGGTTCCTTCCCTGCTCAATATGGTAATACCTTGGCTGGTATATTTGATATGCATCTTCGTACAGGCAATAATGAACATCATGAATTTTGGTTCCAGCTGGGATGGAACGGATTGGAATTTGGATCGGAAGGACCTTTTTCAAAGAATAGCGCTGCTTCATATCTGATATCTTACCGGTTCTCACTACTTCAGTTCCTGGGATGGTTCAATATCAATTTCGGAGCCATTCCCAAGTATCAGGACATTAATTTTAAAATTACTTGTCCGACCAGAAAATCCGGGACTTTCACCATCACCGGTATCGGCGGGCTAAGCTTCATAGAATTGTTCGACAGCAGGAAGGATCAAGCCGGCTGGACATTCCCGGATTACGGAGAAGATCTTTCCAACGGATCAAATCTGGGGGTTCTTGGAGTTTCCCATCAAATCTTTCTGACGCCATCCCTTCGTTTGAAGAACATAATCTATGTGGTAGGATCAAAAGTCTATACCAGGATTGATACCTTTTCCAATGTAGTCACCACACCATCGCCGTTTGCAGGTGAATTATCAACGGAAATCAAATATGCACTTATTTCCCAGGTATATAAAAAATTCTCAAGCACAAATACAATGGATGCGGGCCTTTTCTGGGATTTTTATGACATGTCGTTTGCCGATAGCATGATGTACAAGGGAAAGTTTTTAGTCAATACAGGATCGAAAGAAAACATGCATCTCTTCCGGGGATATACTCAGTGGAAACATCAGTTCACCAATCCGTTCTCTATGACTCTCGGTTTGTACGGATCGTTTTTAACCTTGAATGATTCCTGGACCATTGAGCCACGGGTAGGATTCGATTGGTTTATATCTGGGAAGCATTCCCTGAACTTTGGTGCCGGATTATACAGTCAAATCCAACCCCACGTGATCTATTTTATCTTGGCTACTATGCAAGATGGGAATCGCATCGAAACAAACCGAAACCTGAGTTTTACACGGAGTGCACAAATAGCACTGGGATATAATTTTCAAATCACAGGTAATTTGCGTTTTAAAACGGAAGTATACTGTCAATACTTATATGACATCCCGGTCAAGGCCTCCATCCCCCAGTATTCACTGAACAACCAGGGTCATGAATTCTTTCTCGACAGGCAATATGCAGATAGCCTCGTAAATTCTGGTACCGGTGAAAACTATGGTATAGAACTTACCTTCGAGCGGTTTTTTGCAAAAAACTATTATTTCCTCTTCACATCATCGGTATTCAACTCTACTTACCGCGGCCTTGGTGATCATACCAGAAATTCAGCATTCAATGTAAATTATGTGTTGAATGCAGTCGGTGGGTATGAATTCGTCATTGGTAAGAGAAAATGGGGTGTGATGTCATTCGGACTCCGAGCCACATGGGCCGGCGGAAACCCTTATATTCCTTACGATGTACAAACGACCCTTGCAACGGCCGAACCGGTTTATGACTGGGCTAACGCCTTTGAACCCAGATACCCCGAATACAAACGACTCTCATTTCGTTTCGGGATAAAGCGCAACCTGCCGAAGTTCAACATGGAATTCCTGCTGGATTTGCAATACCGAACTAACTTTACCAATGTTTATCTCCAGCGAATAGACCCCAAAACAGGCGAGATCCGGTACTATTTTCAGATGGGTTTTTTTCCGATGGCAACCTGGCGGATTCAATTTTAATATGTATTACTTTTGGGATAAAAATAGCTAACATTAATTCAAAAAAAAGAGTATGAAGACCTTCGTTCGATTTTTCTTATTGCTTTTTCTCTTTGGATGTACCGGAAATGATCCGGTTTCCTTTTTCAAGAAAGGAACCTGGGTCGACCTAACCCATGAATTTGATGAAAATACGGTTTACTGGCCGACCAATATCCCTTTCAGGCATGATACCGTTTTTTACGGAATGACCGATCAAGGATATTTTTATTCTTCATTCAGATATTCAGCAGAAGAACATGGAGGTACCCACTTTGATGCTCCCTTCCATTTCGGAAAAGGGAAGAGTTCCATTGAAAAAGTACCCCTTAGTCAGCTGGTGGGTGAAGGGATTGTTATTGATGTATCGGAGAAAGCCCTGAAAGACAGGGATTATCAGGTCTCGATCAAGGACTTTGAAAGCTGGGAAAAGCAAAATGGAAAGATCCCTGAACAGGCGATGATCCTGATAAGGACAGGATACAGCCAGTTTTGGAACGATCATCTCCGTTATATGGGAACCGTGAAAAAAGGTGCTGAGGGAGTGGCTGAACTACATTTTCCTGCCTTGCATCCCGACGCTGCAAAGTGGCTCGCTACTCAAAGAAAAATCAATGGTATCGGTGTCGATACTCCTGGGATAGATTATGGCCAATCGAAGGACTTTATGACCCACCGTACCCTTTTTCAGCATGATCTGACTGCTTATGAAAACCTTACCAATCTTGATAAGTTACCATCAAGGGGCTTTTACGTTGTTGCACTCCCCATGAAGATCAAAGGCGGCAGCGGTGCGCCGCTTAGGATCATCGCATGGATCCCGGACCCCAACGAATGACATACCAGGGATGTTTATACGATTTACCAGTTTTTTCCTTTTCTTTGCATTGATCATCGCATCGGGTTAAAACCATGAAGAAGCTGCTGTGTTTTTTATTTTTTTTTATAAAACTCCTTCCAATCCTGTTTTTTTATTTTGTTGCCGATTGCCTTTTCTTGCTGGTTTTTTATGTAGTCAGGTACCGTAGAGCCCTCGTCAGAAAAAACATCACCTCTGCTTTCCCATCTTATAATGACCAGGAGATCAGGAACACTGAAAAAAGATTCTATCGGCATCTTACCGATTATATGGTCGAGAGCGCAGCGATGATCCGTTTGAATAAAAAAGATTACGCAAAACGGTTTCAGTTTATCAACCTTGATTATTATCATTCCTTCCTTGACAAGGGAAAGAATGTTCTGCTTATTTCCGGTCATTATGGTAACTGGGAGTGGACCTGCTGTTTACCGTTGTTCTCAAAATATCCAATTTATGCGGTCTATCAGGCTCAAAGCAGCAGGTTCTTCGATGAAGCGATGTTGATTGCCAGAGAAAAAAACGGAATGCTTCTGATATCCTATTCAAGGATATATAAGACCATCCTGATGTTGCAACCCGGGAATACAGTCGCGGTATACTTACTTGCAGATCAGCGACCGGAAATGGAAAAAAAACCCAATTGGATCGAGTTCTTGAACCGGCCGGTAACCTATTTCAGGGGTCTTGAAAACCTTGATAAAGTAATGGATGGGGTTGTATTATATCTTGAAATACTTAAGTCCAAAAGAGGGCACTATACGGTAGAGTTTATTCCCTTAAAAATTGATTCAGATAGCAGCAATGAGGCAGGATTACTGACTCGAAAATATTTTGAGAAACTTGAAAACAACATTCGAATTGATCCGGCATATTATTTATGGTCCCATAACCGGTGGAAATTTTTAAAACCTGACTCTGAAGAAAGCCCAATGGATTGATAATTTATTAATTTAATGCTCCTCTATGTCGGAAACAGGGAATCACAAGGCTCTGCCTCCCGTATGGTTGATTCGTTTCATCAGTGCCATTCGGATATTTTTACTGGACATCACAAAAAGGATGTTTCCAGGGAATGTAGTGCTTTACGAACAATTTCAGAATTTCTGGCTTCTGCAGGCGCTTTATGTTGCTGCCCAACTCAATATCGCTGAAATTCTCCGGAACGGGCCAAAACCAATTGATGAATTGGCCCAACTGACAAATACCCATAAAGATTCCCTGTATCGACTGATGCGTGCTCTGGCCTCACAGGGGATTTTCCGGGAAAAGCCCGATGCAACATTCAGACTTTCTACTATGGCGAGGGCTCTTATGGAGAATCAGGGTTCGATGCGCAATGTTATCATCCATCACCTGGGAGGTGTAAATTGGAATGTTCTTGGGAATTTGATACACACCATCAAAACAGGAGAAAATGTTTTTGTTAAGATGAATGGAATGCCCGTTTATGATTACCTGAACCAACATCCTTCGGAATTTGAATCATTCGACAGATCAATGTCTGAACTTTCAAATTTAAGTCTGGACCCGATTCTCAAAGCATACAATTTTTCCCGTGTAAAAAAAATTGCGGATATCGGAGGAGGGGAAGGATCATTTCTTGCCGGCATTCTCAATAAATACCCGAAACTGACAGGCATTTTAATCGATCAGCCAAAGGCTCTTGAGAAAGCGTCTTTAAATCTTGAAAAATGCGGTGTATTGAACCGGGTTGATATTATAACGGCTGATTTTTTCACAACCATTCCCCCGGGGGCTCAGACTTATATATTGAAAAACGTCTTGCATAACTGGTGTGATGAGGATTGCATAAAAATCCTGAAACAGATTTGTCTTGTACTGCCTGCTGACGGTTCAGTAATCATTATTGAAATGGTCATCCCTGGCAGAAATAAATCCTCGGCCTCAAAATTGCTTGACCTTCAGATGCTCGCCACGATGGAAGGTGGTAAAGAACGGACAAAGCAGGAATTCACGAGCCTCCTGCAACGTTCAGGACTTATTGCAAACAGGTTTGTGCATACCATCTCTCCGCTTTGTATCATCGAGGCTAGAAAAGTCTAAAAGCCAGCTTCAGTCCATTCCGGATAAACTTCTTCTTTTTTTGGCTTGGTTTAAACCCAAGCATTGTTATTTTTGTAAAAAATATCGGTTCCTAAAATTTCTTTATTATGAAAGAAAAGGAAGGATATGCAGATTTTCCGGAGCAACAGATAATCCTTTATGTTGAGAAGGAGGATGGGAAATACGGACCTATTCAGACAGGTTCCTATCTTTCAGCGAATTATATTGATGATTATTTTGATAAGCGACGGAATCTGGAATCAGCCCTTCGTGAACAGGTTATATCGGGGAAAAAAAGTATGATTTTTTACTATATGATCCTCGAGGATTTATCTCTTTCAGAGCTTTCATCCAGAGTGAAGATCAATAAATCGAGGGTAAAAAAGCATCTTGATGCAAATCAATTCGGGAAAGCTACCGCTGAAGAATTGCGAAGATATGCCAACGTTTTCAACATTCCGGTAGCCAATCTGTTGCAAGTAATCCTGATCAGAGAAAATGACCTTTATAAAACCGCGACTGAAATTGATAATAAAATAAAAGATAATTCATTGATTCAACAGGTGACAAATAATCCTTTTGTTACCGAGACTAAAATTAAGGAGTGCAAGTAATGGTCATCGGGAACTTTCAGCATAAAATGGCAGCGCATTGCGAATCGGGAACCATTACATCCTTGCTCAACCATGCAGGTCTTGAAATTACCGAGCCGTTGATATTCGGTATATCCAGCGGAATCTTTTTCGGATATTTTCATAAGATGAAGTCATTCCCGTTTCCCACTTTTATCGTCCGGAACAAGCCTGGCCAGATGCGGAAGAATATTGAAAAGCTTCTTGGCGTGAAGTTTATGAATTACACCTTTAAAAACCCGGATTCAGGAATCAGGAAACTGGATGAGCTTCTGGAACAAAAGATTCCGACATCTGCCCAGGTTGATTATTTTTATCTGGATTATGTACCATCCTGGGAACGCGTTCATATTAACGTTCACTTTCTGATTGTTATCGGAAAAGAAGGAGCAAGGTATATTATCAGCGATAGTTACTTCCCGAAACTTGTAGAATTGGATGCCATTTCGTTAAAAAATGCACGGTTTGCCGGTGGAAGCATGTCCCCAAAAGGATTCCTGTTCCATACCACAACCATTCCGGTAGAAATTGATTTTAAAACGGCCATTACGAAAGGAATAAATAAAGCGTGTTTCAATATGCTCAACCTTCCTGTTCCTTTTCTCGGAGTAAAAGGTATCCGTTTTTTTGCAAAAAAGATCATCGATTGGCCTAAATTAGCCCGTGATACAGAACATCTTTCCCATGAGATCATGAAGATCAATATCCTTCTGGAAGATCAGGGCACGGGCGGCGCCGGGTTCCGCTTTATTTATGCCACCTTTTTGCAGCAGGTCGCTGAAAAAATAAATAAGCCGGAATTGACCGATCTTTCCCGTCAACTGATGGAAATCGGAGACGGCTGGCGTGAGCTTTCCCTCTTCGCAGCAAGGATCGGTAAAAACCGTGATCTTGGCCCGGAAAAAATCAAACAGCTGAGCGATATGATAATGGATCGCGCTTATGTTGAAGAAAAATTTTTCAAAACCCTTAACAGTGTCATCAAACGAAACTGATACAACACTTTTTATATGCTGAATGAACCCTCCGAGAAACTAAAACTTGAAATTAAACTGTTAATCATGAATACCCTGGGCATTACAGATGTTGATCCGGGTCAGATAGATAACGAAAAACCCTTGTTTGGCGGGAACAATGCCCTTACACTCGATTCGGTGGATGCGCTGGAAATCATCATGGCCCTGCAGCGGCAGTATAAGGTCCGTATAGGAGATCAAAACCTGTCACGGAATATTGTTGTTTCGGTCAACAACATGGCAGAATTTATTTACGCCGAACAAGCAAAAACCAACCAGTAAACATCCAGGAACCGTTGAAGAATTCCTATCTCACGGCTGGTATGAAACTGGGTAACCTTTTCAGGGTTTTACTCAGGAACAGGACCAGCATGAAACCAAAATACCTGGTAAGAATAATGTTTCTTGTTCAAAGTTCTCTCTGGTCCAGCATTTTTGCCTTTTTTGAGGAGATCCGCTATGGGAAGGCAATCAGAATGATGCCCCCCCCGGATGATCCGATCTTTATTATTGGTCATTGGCGTACCGGTTCAACCTTACTCCATCAATTAATGAACCTTGACCCGGAACTCTCTGCTCCTACCCTCTTCGAGGTCGCCCTGCCGGATAGCTTCCTGACCTCATACCCGTACTATAAACCTGTTATGAAATGGCTTGTTGATAAATTCAGGCCAATGGATATGGTAAAACTGGGAATGGATGAACCCCAGGAGGATGAGTATGCCATTTACCGGATCTGCCGTTTTTCTCCGCTCGAAAGTCTTGTCTTTCCCAAATCAAAGGAATATTTTCTGAACAGGTATGATACCTATATTCCTGCAAATGATGAGCTGGTCATCTGGAAAGAACAATTAATCCGCTTCTATACCAGGCTGTTTTATAAGAAAAGGAAGACCATTGTTTCGAAAAATCCTTTCAATTCGTTTCGGATCCCTTTATTGATTTCCCTGTTCCCAAAATCACGGTTTATTCACATTGTCCGGCATCCATACGACGTAGTGCCCTCTACCATCCGGATGTGGGATATTGTGCAGCAGCAGAATTGTCTGAATTCAAATGCCCACCGTCCAACCATTTCCGAAGTAGTCAAGGTCATGGACCGGTTATTTACTAACATCAATAAAGATCGTGGTTTAGTGCCGTCCAACCGCTATACTGAAGTAAAGTTCGAGGAGCTGGAAAAAGATCCGCGTGCAACACTTCAAAAAATCTATCAAAAATTCGGATTACCCTTTTCAATTCAATTCGAAAAACGTCTTATTTCTTTTTTGGATGAGGTTAAATCATATAAGAAGAATCAGTTTTTGCTGACAGAAGATGAAAAAGCAACAATCCGTGATCAATTAACAACGTTTATGCAACAGTTTGATTATGTTTAGTATACTGATTGCTTAACCATTCATTTTTTTTCGTACATTTGAATGAGTAAATTGATGCGCTTCTAAAATTCGAACCATGAGACACCGGATCTTTATCTGCGTTTCCGTCTTAATCCTTTTTCAATTAAAGATTTTCGCCCAGGATTCCGTGGTTAACCGTCCAAACCGGATAAAAAGCGGATTTTATCTTAAATTGGGTGTCGTTTTCCCTGTGGGTAAATTCGCTGCCGGGCAGGTTGTCCCTCAGGGATCAGGTTTAAAGTCTACTGGTGGCCTTCAGTATTTACCGGCCAAAATCGGAGGTGCCCTTGATCTTGGTTATCTTATTTATATAGGCCCTTCATTTGCAGGGAAACATCTTCGTCTGGGAATCGATGCAACATTTTTAAGCTTTTGGATTAATACAACCCAGCCTGCTGATTCCAAGAATTCTTACGAGCATTACTACTATTTTGCGGGGCAGAAATTCGGTCCCGTTTTTACAATTAACCCGGTAGACCGGTTCATGATTGACCTTTCGTGGAAGTTAAATCCCAACTTTTGCTATTATTATGGTGAATGGGGTGATCTACCTGGCGACAGTTATTCAAAGTTTGGTGGTAATCTTTGGCAACAGGAAGTAAGCCTTGGCTTGCGCTATCGCATCATTCTCTTTTCATTTCAATATAATTTTGGAAAAATGTCCTATAATGATTTAAGTAAATCACACAATAAGCAAACCATCACGACCGATACATTCCGTGTTTTATTCGGTCTTAAATTCTGAAGGGTTTGATTGCCCATGGTACGAATGACTGAACCTGCCTTTTTCCCGGCAATTGAGAGAAAACCTCTCAATGAAATTATCAAATATCAGGAAGCCAGACTGAAAGAGTCCTTGGCATATCTTTCAAATCATTCTCTCTTTTATCAGGATCTTTTCAAAAAGGAAAAAATCTCCATATCCCGGATCAGGTCGCTGAATGATCTTTCACAGATACCGGTTACGACCAAAGATGATTTGCAAATCCGGAATAAAGATTTTATTTGTGTTCCAAAGGAAAAAATTATCGATTATATTACAACCTCCGGCACCTTGGGTGATCCGGTCACCTTTGCAATGACCGAAAAAGACCTGAACCGATTGGCATATAATGAAGCCATTTCCTTCACATGTGCTGGAGGTAACTCTACGGATATATACCAATTAATGACCACCCTCGACAGGCGTTTCATGGCTGGTTTGGCATATTTCCTTGGAATCCGGAAAATGGGTGCCGGCATCGTCAGGGTGGGTAACGGAATTCCGGAGCTTCAGTGGGATACCATTCAGCGGATTGAACCAAATGCCATTATTGCCGTGCCCTCCTTTATCCTGAAAATAATCGAATATGCCGAATCCCATAGAATAGACTTTAAGGCATCGAGTATCCGGAAAGCAGTTTGTATTGGAGAACCTTTGCGGACAGTTGAACTGAATCTCAATACCCTCGGGAGGAAAATTACCGAAAAATGGCCGATCAAGCTCTATTCAACCTATGCCTCCACAGAAATGGGCACTTCCTTCACGGAATGCTCAGAAGGGATTGGAGGACACCATCACCCGGAACTGATCATCGTTGAATTTCTCGACGAAAAAGACAGACCGGTTCCGGAAGGTGAATTGGGAGAAGTTACTGTTACTACATTGGGAGTCGAAGGGATGCCCCTGCTCAGGTTTAAAACAGGCGACATATGCCATCATTACATTGGTCCATGTGCATGCGGCCGGATTTCAATGAGGCTTGGTCCGGTAGTGGGAAGAAAGAATCAGATGATTAAATATAAGGGAACGACCCTTTATCCATCGGCTATTTACGATGTTCTGGATAGCATCGACTTTATTTCCAATTATATTGTCGAGGTGTTTACAAATCAAAATGGGACAGATGATATCCTGATCTACATTGGTACAAAAACGGAATTAATGGATAAAGAAAAAGACATTAAAGATCATTTCAGGGCAAAATTGAGAGTCGCACCATTGATCATGTTTGAATCAGAAAATACGATCATGAAAAGGCAATTCCCGGAAACCAGCCGTAAACCCATAAAATTCATCGATAATCGGGAAAAAAACGGACATTAAAATTAATCGAATTTCAGAATTTCCTATTTTTCATTTAATTTTGCATAGTAAATAAATAATTGTCTAACTAAAACATCAAGCATCATGAAAAAGTTAAGCATTTTATTGCTGATCTGCATATTTCTGCTTTCTTCAGGGAATGTATTCTCCCAGAAGCTGAAATCAGGCGATCTTAAGATTTTAAAAGGCCAGACAACCCTGAATCTGCAATATGATTATTCCGGCATGGTGGTTGGAAAATACAAAGATGAAAAAGAGTATGTGGAAAATGGCATTAAAGAAAGAAATAAGAAAAAACCAGCCAGCGGTGACGAATGGGCTAATAAATGGGCCAGTGACAAGACGGATAGGTTTCAGCCGATGTTTGAAAGAAGCCTGAATTCAAAATTATCAGATGCCGGAATCGTGGCCAAAGAAAATGCAAATGATGCAAAATATACTCTGGTCGTTAAAACCGTTTTTCTGGAACAAGGCTTTCAAAGTGGCATGGGCGTCAGTAAGCCGGCCTATATCAACATGGTCGTTAATCTGATTGAAACCGCTTCACCGGATAAGGTTCTGGCAGAAATCGTATATGATAAAATCCAGAGTGTAAATATGATGGGATATGATTATGATACCGGAGAACGGTTAAAAAGCTGTTATGACCGTGCCGGGGATAATATCGGAAAACTCATTGAAAAAAGTATTTCGAAATAAATAGTTTGATTTGCTTGTACGAGGCTGCCCGGACCGGACAGCCTTTTTTATTTTGGGAATACCTGTTCACCGGCTATGAACGATTTAAGGACACGGACTGATGGAACTTCATCCATGGGAATGGTCATAATATCATTGCTGAGGATTACGAAGTCAGCTGACTTTCCGTTCTCAAGGCTACCCCGGGTTGTCTCCCAGAAGTTGGCTCTCGCAGCCCATAGGGTCATACTTCTGATGGCCTCTTCCCTGGTCAAACCATTTTCCATTTGAAATCCTTGTTCAGGCTGCCCTTTGATGTCTTTCCGTGCGACTGCAGCATAAAAGCTAAGCAGGGGTGAAACGTTTTCAATGGGAAAATCGGTCCCGTTCGGCAGCCATCCGTTTTGCTCAAGCAAGGTATGATAGGCATATGCACAGGTCAACCGGACCGGTCCCAGACGGCATGCTGCCCAAAACATATCTGAGGTGGCATGAGTGGCCTGGATCGAAGGGATGATCGAATAATCATTGAAAAGGTGCACATCTTTGCGATCGACCACCTGAGCATGTTCAATTCGCCATCTAAGGTCGTTGGGATTCTTTAAAAACTCGCCATAAATATCCAGGATAAGTTTAACAGCGGAATCGCCGATTGCATGGGTGTTTACCTGATATCCGTGGGCAAGCCCCAATTTGCAGATCTGTCGGATGGAGTCAACCTGAGTTACCAGAATCCCAGAGGTGCCCGGTGCATCTGAATATGGTTGTTTCAAAAGTGCTGTCCTGCTTCCGAGACTACCATCCGCATAAAGTTTGATGGATCGGACAGTAAGCTTTCCTGTCTCATAAGGTCCCTGCAGTACAAATTGGTCGATGTTCTCCATCGTTGGATTTAACATGACATAGAGGTTTATCTTTAAAAGACCTCGTCTTTGCATCGAATCCAGAAGTTGAACAATTTCATAATCAAGCCCTGCATCACTGACACCCGTGAGTCCGTATGAAAAACACAGTTCTTCTGCTTTCCGGAGTAACCGTACTTTTCCCTTTTTATCGGGAGCAGGAACAACTGAACGGATAAAATCACAGGCATTTTCCCTCAAAATCCCTGTCATCAAACCGTTTCTCGTTTCAACTTCATCCGGTTTGAAACGCTCAATCCAGTTTATTCCCGCCTGCTTGAGGGCCTCATCACTGGCAAGAGCTGCATGGCCATCAATCCGGATTAGCACGATGGGTGTGCCGGGAAATTCTTTATCTAACCGACCATTCTCCGGGAACTTTTCTTCAGTCCACTTATTTTGGTCCCACCCCCGTCCGACAATCCAACCATCAGGTAATGGAGATGTAAAGGATTTTACCCGGTTGATCACCTCCTCGAATGAAGTGCTGCCAACCAGATCAACATATTGAAAATTCTTGGCAAGACCATAGAAATGACAATGAGGATCAATGAAACCCGGAAAAACGGCCTTTCCTTCTAAATCCAGGGTTTCTTTTGTATTAAACCTACGGTAAGCATTCTGTGTCGAGCCTTTCCAGATTATCTTCCCCTTCCTGATCGCAACGCATTCAACCAATGTGTTTACTTCATCAAGGATATATATCTTGCCATTGACAACCAGCAGATCAGCTTTCTCTTTCATACAGTTGCAAGTAATTAAAAATCCTGACAATATAAACAAAGTAATGAAAATAAAGGGTTTCATCATGAGGTTCATCTTTTTTCTTCCTATGTTCAAAAATATAAAAACTATTTTTCATAATACTTGACTTTATTTCAAATGATTTCTTATTTTTGTATAACTATAACCCGATATATAAATGAAATATAAATCTATCAATCCTAGATTTATTGTTGTTTTTTCTGTTATTTTAATGGCAGCCATTTTACGGTTGCTACCGCACTGGCCTAACTTCACACCGATCGCGGCCATGGCACTATTTGCAGGAACCTATTTCGATAAAAAGCAATATGCTTTTGCCTTTCCGATTGCCGCAATGTTCTTGAGCGATCTCGTTATTGGTTTTAACGTAAATATGCCCGCCGTTTATCTGAGTTTCGCTATCACGGTTCTCATTGGCATGATTATCCGAAAAAGGGTGAATATTCTATCGGTCGTGCTCGCCTCGCTTTCATCAGCGGTTATCTTCTTCGTGATAACCAATTTTTCTGCCTGGCTGGCAAGTCCTTTCTACCCACGGACAATCGCAGGTCTTTCCGAATGTTATATCGCGGGTCTGATCTTTTTCCGTGATACGACCAATGGAATTTCATTCTTCGTGAATGATATTCTGGGAACTACCTTTTTCTGTGCGGTATTTTATGGAACCTTCTACCTGGCTGAAATGAGGTTCCCGGTATTAGACAGATCCAGGTTCTAGACAGGTCATTCTTCATCCCGTTCCAGGAGGAGGATAGAACTTTGGGCAACAATAAAGTATTTCTCGTCATTGTATATTATTTCAATGGCCCCCTTCTGAAGAAATATTGCCAGATCTCCTTCATTGGCTTGTAACGGAATGTATTTTACAACGTCATTTCCTTTCTTCCAGTTTTCTCCGAAATCATCCGATGTTGTTGGAATGGGATATCCGGGACCACACTTAACAACATAACCCGTTTGTATTTCCTCCTTTTCCTGGTAACCGGGCGGAAGAAATAACCCTCCTTTTGATTTACTGGAGATTTTTTTCGGCTTTATCAATACACGATCCCCAACGACAACCAGATTGGTTAGCTTGTTCTCAGTATCGGAACTCATAACGGTTTGTTTACCCTTCCAAAATTACATATTCCATAAAGAACTCTCTCGTCAAACTTTGAAAAATTATGGGTAATTTTGCCCGTATGGGCGATCTTATCCGATTATTACCCGATTCTGTCGCAAATCAGATTGCAGCCGGCGAAGTTATCCAACGTCCTGCTTCAGCAGTTAAAGAACTTCTTGAAAATTCGATTGATTCCGGAGCCCGGGAAATTAAACTGATTGTCAGGGAGGCTGGTAAATTGTTGATACAGTTGGTTGATAATGGCTGCGGGATGTCGGAAAGAGATGTTAGGATGTGCTTTGAACGCCATGCAACATCCAAAATACAATCTGCTGAAGATTTGTTTGCAATCCGGACGTTAGGTTTCAGAGGGGAAGCCCTCGCTTCCATTGCTTCGGTTGCACAGGTTGAATTAAGGTCAAAGCGCCTTGAGGACGAAACCGGCTCATGTATCCAGATCGACGGATCTGAATTTAAAAAACAATTTCCTGTCAGTTGCCAGAACGGGACATCGGTTGCTGTAAAAAACCTGTTTTTCAATGTACCCGCCCGACGGAATTTTTTAAAATCCAATACCCTTGAATTCAAATACATTTTAGAGGAATTTTTCAGGATCGCCCTGGCAAACCCTTCCATCGGTTTCTGCTTTATCAACCAGGAAAAACCCCTATATGATATCCCATCCGGCAATCTGAGGCAACGAATCATTAACCTTTACGGCTCAGGTTATAACCAGCGGCTGATCCCCATCGATCAGCATTCTGCCCTGGTCAGTATCACCGGTTTCATCGGAAAACCGGAGTATTCAAAGAAAATAAGGGGAGAACAATACTTTTTTACCAACGGCAGATTCATAAAAAGTCCATATCTCCATCATGCCGTTGAAAGCGCCTTCAAAGAACTGATACCCAAAGACGCATTTCCTTCCTATTTCATTCTCCTGGAGATCGATCCAAAAACCATTGATGTTAATATCCATCCGACAAAAACAGAGATTAATTTCCAGGAAATAAAAAGTATTTACGCGGTGTTACATGCTGCCGTTAAACAATCAGTCGGGAAATACCATCTCTCACCTACCCTCGATTTTGATCAGGAACAAGGTTTGGACATCTCACCATTTCCTGAAAACCATCCGGTAAAAACTCCATCCATCACGGTTGATCCCGATTATAATCCATTTGAGAAAAAGACTGAACCTCAGACACAAATATCATTCAAAGCACCTGCCAAGTCCTCCGGTAACGAGTGGCAAAATTTTTTCGAACCGGTCAGGAAACAACATTTACCCGGAGATACCGGAGATACCTTGGATATGGATACAGAGATGTCTTTCGGAGCATTCCAGGTAAAAAACAGCCTGATTGTCACTCATGCGGCACGTGGTATCGTCATCATTCATCAACAACGGGCACATGAACGGATAATTTTTGAAAAGTTGCTGGATCAGAGATCGGACTCAATGAAAGGATCGCAAACCCAATTGATTCCTCAGACAGTCAACCTTTCACCGGTTGATGCCCACCTCATGGAGGAATGGCTGGAATATTTTCAGGAGCTTGGCTTTGATATCACCCCTTTTGGAAAAAATGCCTATATAATCAGGGCAGTCCCCTACACCCTTGATAACGTTAGCATCCCGGAAATGGTTGAATCCCTCCTTGAAGCGATCAAAACTTCCTCACCAACAAATAAATCAGATCATTTCCTTGCCCTGCTTAACCATTTTGCAAAAAAAATGGCTATCAGAAAAGGCAAAAAGCTTCACCAACAAGAAATGAATCTTCTGATCGAAAATCTCTTCTCATGCAAGGTTCCGGAGATGGCACCGGACGGAAAACCGACCATGGTCATTCTCTCCTATGACGAACTTCAGAAAAAACTCAAAACCTAACTCAAGAACAAGAAAAAAATGGAATATCAGCAATACAGTCCTGCCGGTTTCAGATTATTGCCTCCTGTTGTAAAAAATCTTCTTATCATCAACGGACTATTTTACCTGGCTACCATTTCATTTGAAAATGCCTTCGGTATCGATCTGGATAAACTCCTGGGGCTTCATTATTTCAGATCGGAATTTTTCCGGCCTTATCAGTTTGTGACCTATATGTTCCTTCATGCCAATTTTGGTCACATCCTTTATAACATGTTTGCCCTATGGATGTTCGGATATCTGTTGGAAAACGTGTGGGGGCCCAAACGCTTTCTGACCTATTACCTGATTACAGGTATCGGTGCTGCCCTGGTACAAACCCTAGTGAACTGGTGGGACATTTCCACCTTACAGGCAGCTGCTGTGAGTTACAGCTCAAATCCATCACTTGATGGATTTATCGGTTTTGTCAGACAATATTATCCCCATTATTATCAATTGGAAGGAACGGTTAGAACCTTCATCAACGAATGGTCATTGTCTCCGGGAAATCCTTCATTTATTCATCAATCAATAAGCTATACCGATCAGCTGATTAAACTGCAGATGGATGTTCCGACGATTGGTGCATCTGGGGCTGTTTACGGCATCCTGTTGGCATTCGGGATGATGTTCCCGAATATGCTTGTTTTTATTTATTTCCTATTCCCAATAAAAGCAAAATGGATCGTTATCGTCTATGGCGCGATTGAATTGTTTTCGGGCATTTCCAAAAATCCCAGCGACAACGTTGCTCATTTTGCTCATCTTGGCGGAATGATCTTTGGATTCTTTTTAATACTTTACTGGAGAAAAAAAACCGTTTATTAACGAACCATGATCAACTCAATGTATCAGCAGCCGGCGAATCCACTCAGGGAGCTAAATCGGTTCTTTCATCAAAAGTCGGCTTTATCGGTCCTGATCATAATCAACATATCTATATGGATCCTCATCCAGATTCTTAAGGTTCTATTTTTCCTTTTCAATCAGCCCGAGTCATCGGCCGCTGTTCAAATCGTTCTTTATTACTTTGCTCTTCCCGCCTATCTTCCCGGCTTGATGACAAAACCATGGTCACTTATGACTTACATGTTTTTACATGTCGATTTCTGGCACATCATTTTTAATATGTTATGGCTTTATTGGTTCGGAAAAATCTTTCTTGAATATCTAAATGGACAAAAATTATGGATTGTTTATCTACTGGGAGGTCTTTCTGGTGGATTGTTTTATATTCTGGCCTTTAATATTTTCCCGGTCTTCTCAACCATGATCCCCCAATCTTTTGCACTGGGCGCATCTGCTTCCGTAATGGCAGTGGTCACAGCGATTTCCTTTTATGTGCCTCAGTATTCCATTCAACTTCTCTTTATTGGTAGAATCAGGATCATCTATCTGGCAATAATCCTTTTTATTTTTGATTTTTTCATGATTCCGACAGGAAATTCCGGTGGTCATCTTGCCCATATTGGCGGGGCATTGTTCGGATTTGTCTATAGCCAGATGATAACAGGCAGAACAACCAGCAGCATCGGGAACTTGTTCAGGAAATACCGGAACAAGGACCGGTATTATACAGGTTTTTCATCCCGGCCGATGTCAGATGAAGCCTATAATTCAAGAAAAGTGGAACAGCAAAAACGGATCGACGAGATCCTGGAAAAAATCTCTAAGGGTGGATATGACAGCTTATCTAAAGAGGAAAAAGAATTCCTGTTTAAAACCTCTACAAAAAAATAAACCTTCTTTATCATGGCAAAGAAAAAAACATCTCTCATTATCAATATACTCGTTGTACTAAATCTGTCGGTTTTTCTTTGTCTGGCTTTTGCCATAGCCGCTGCCTTTATCAATCCGTCAAAAAGTTGGGTATTTGCATTCTTTGGACTTGCTTATCCTGTTTTTTTACTGATCAATCTTGCTTTTGTTCTCCTTTGGCTCATCCTCTGGAAAAAATATATCTTCATTTCCATTCTGGTCATATTAGTCGGATGGAACCAACTCACTTCATTTTATCCGTTCCGTATCTCACGTTTAAAACCCCAATCAGACCATTCGATTACGCTGATCAGTTATAATATTCATAGATTGTACGGGAATAAGCAGGCATCCAGTATACCAGAGACCAGGAGCAAGGTGACCGATTTTCTTGCAGACCATCGGGCCGACATACTCTGCATTCAGGAATTCTTTGCCGTGGGTGAGGATTCTGATAAAATCATCTCCCGGTTCACTGGCACCCTTGGGCTTCCCTATGCCTATTACAAAAACTATAAGAAATTCTGGAATAAAACCATGATCAATGCAATCGCGACGTTTTCCCGTTATCCGATCGTTAACCGTGGAGAATTCAGAATTGAAGGGAAGGACTTTTTTGCAATCTTTACGGATATTGCTGCAGGAAAAGATACCATCCGAGTATATAATCTTCATCTCGAACCCTTTCGCTTTGGCAATGAAGATATCGCCTTTTATGATAACCTGACCAGCCCGGGCTCCGAAACGCCTCCCCTGAAAAAAAGTACGCGTAAAATGATATGGAAATTGAAAAAAGCATTTATTGCGCGCTCAAAACAGGTTGATATTCTGACACGCGAAATGGAATATTCTCCTTATCCCATCCTCGTATGCGGGGATTTCAACGACACACCTTTTTCGTATACCTACCGTCAGCTAAGCAGGAATCTGAAAGATTCCTTTCAGGAAGCCGGCTATGGCTTTTTTGGCGAGACCTATGCAGGCAAACTACCTGCTTTCCGGATCGATTATATTTTATTCGATAAGTTTTTTACTGTGTCGGGTTACAGGAAATTCATTATCGACTTGTCCGATCATTATCCCATTGCTGCGACATTGAATATGAATCATTGACACCAGGCTTTCTTGAAGTTTCAGATCAAATCGGAATTTATGCCAACCGGGGATCAGCCGGAGGCCATAAGACAGCTCGTTGAAGGAGTTGAACGGGGAGATCCGGCACAGGTGTTGATGGGTGTGACGGGATCAGGAAAAACATTCACCGTTGCAAATGTGATCGAGCAGGTTCAGAAACCGGTTCTCGTTCTCAGCCATAATAAAACGCTTGCAGCACAATTGTATGGTGAATTCAAGCAGTTCTTTCCCGATAATGCCGTTGAATTCTTTGTTTCATACTATGATTATTATCAGCCGGAAGCGTATATCCCGGTTACCAATACCTATATCGAAAAAGATCTTTCGATCAATGAGGAGATTGAAAAACTAAGACTGAGCACCTCCTCGTCCCTGCTTTCTGGACGTCGTGATATCATTGTGGTTTCTTCCGTTTCATGCATTTATGGGATCGGGAACCCCGATGATTTCGACCAGAACATCATCCGGATACAGGTTGGAGAGTTGATCAACCGGAATAAGTTTTTACTAGCCCTGGTCAATAGTCTCTATTCCCGGACTGAGATCGATTTCACCAGAGGGAAGTTCCGGGTTAAAGGCGATTCGGTCGATATCTTTCCGGCATACTTGGACATTGCTTACCGGGTCATTTTTTATGGTGATAATGTCGAATCGATCGATTCCATTGAACCTTCAACCGGAAGGACCATCGGAACCCTTTCGGATCTTACCATCTATCCGGCGAATATTTTTGTTACCTCACCGGAGAAAATGAAACTGGCACTCATCGAAATACAGAACGATCTTATCAGGCAGGGGGCTTTTTTCAGAGAAAACGGCAAAGACTTTGAAGCTAAGAGACTCGAAGATCGTGTGAGTTATGATATTGAAATGATGAGGGAATTGGGTTACTGTTCCGGGATTGAAAATTATTCCCGGTACTTTGACGGCAGGGCACCAGGATCGAGACCTTTTTGCCTTTTGGATTTTTTCCCTGACGATTTTCTTCTTGTAATTGATGAAAGCCATGTCACGATACCTCAGGTAAGAGCCATGTACGGAGGGGACCGTTCCCGTAAACAGACATTGGTGGAATATGGGTTCCGCCTGCCATCTGCCCTTGACAACCGTCCCTTGAAATTTGATGAATTTGAAGCTCTGACAAACCAGGTCATTTATGTTAGCGCAACTCCGGCTGACTTTGAATTACAAAAATCCATGGGTGTCGTGGTTGAACAGATCATCCGGCCAACCGGGTTACTCGATCCGATTGTTGAGATCCGTCCCAGTCAAAATCAAATAGATGATTTGCTGGATGAAATCCATCACCGTACCCGACAGAATGAACGGGTGCTTGTGACAACCCTGACAAAGCGAATGGCTGAGGAATTGGCAAAATACTTTGTAAGGCTCGAAATCCTTTGCCGCTACATTCATTCGGATGTGGATACGCTGGACCGGGTTGAAATACTACGGGACCTGCGTTTGGGGGCCTTTGATGTCCTGGTTGGCATTAACCTCCTCAGGGAAGGTCTTGACCTGCCTGAAGTTTCACTCGTCGCCATCCTGGATGCCGACAAGGAAGGCTTCCTGCGGTCGGAACGTTCACTGACCCAGATTGCCGGAAGGGCTGCAAGGAATATTAACAGTAAGGTCATCCTTTATGCTGATAAAACGACCGATTCCATGAAACGGATGATGGAGGAGACAAACCGCCGTCGCGAGAAACAAATAGCATACAATATAGAAAATCAAATCTTACCCACCCAGATACAAAAGAGTACCCGCGAAATTCTTGGACAAACCTCCGTGGCCGATGTCAGTAAAGGCAAAAACAAAGCCTATTTTGAAAATGAAAACATTAATGTGGCTGCGGATCCGGTCATTCAATATCTGTCAAAGGATAAACTGCAAAAGCTTTTATCAAGAACCAGGAAGTCTCTTGAAGAGTCAGTAAAATCGATGGATTTCCTCGAGGCTGCACGACTTCGTGATGAGTTGATTGCCTTGCAGCAACTGATGGATAAAAAATAAGGAACGGCCAAAGAAAGCGGGCAATTCAGTCAATAACTTTTTCTTTTTTGTTAATATCTATTTTGACCTCCTCGTTCAAAAAGAAATATATTTGCTTACTAAAATTGAACTTTCATGAAGAAAAAGATACTCGTGATTGATGATGAAAAGAGTATCCGATTTATCATCGAAAATACCTTCAACAAAGATTTCGAAGTAACTGCATTAAATAACGGAATGGATGCCCTGGTATATCTTCAGGCAGGCAACTTACCTGATGTTATTATTTGTGACGTCGAAATGCCCGTTCTGAACGGAATTGAATTTATCAGACGGATGCGCGAAAGCGGGTATTTTGAAGAAATTCCGTTGATCATGCTTTCGGGTAAAGAAGAATCGGCCGATAAAATCAAATGTTTTGAAATGGGAGCCGATGATTATGTACTGAAACCCTTTAATCCCAAAGAACTTATTGCAAGAATCAAACGCCGTATTGAAGTAAAGGACCGCTATACACAACGAAGAGGAACGTAAGGAATTATGGAGGAACCCAAACCGATATCCCTGAAAGTCCTGTATGTTGGGAATGATCAGCCCACCATTGATCTCCTGAATAACAGTAATCTCTTCGACCTTACCATTAAGGAAAATGCGGTTCTTGCAATTTATTGGCTTACAGACAATAAATTCCTTCTTTTCGATATCGATAAAGATGCCCGTTTTGAAGCAACCTATGAGCAAACACATGAATTGGATGCCATCATCTGTGAGTTCACTTTACCCGGCATTAATGCCGTTTCCATGTTTAAAAAATTAAGACTGAACAAGATCTACCAACAAACACCCTTTATCGTTATCTCGTCTTTCAGAAATGATGAGATCCAGCGGGAAGCTTTCTATTTAGGAGTACATGATTTCTATCAGAAAGAAATCACCGCATTAAACCTATACAACCGTATCCTTATCATAAAGAGATTAAAAAGCGAGTTTAAAGCTTTGCCAATTAATTTTCGGGACGAAAACATGTCGCCCTATATGACTCCATTGCTTAAACGCATTTTTGATATTCTGATTGCTTTTCTCGCATTGATCATCCTCTCTCCCTTGATGCTTCTTACCATTTTGGCCATACGGGTTGAATCAAGCGGCAAGGTTTACTATGTCTCGAACAGGGTGGGCGCTAATTATAACATCTTCAATTTTTATAAGTTCAGGTCCATGTACAAGGACGCTGACAAAAGACTTAAGGAACTTGCTCACCTGAACCAGTACATCAACGAAACGGTCGAGGAAAAATGTTCCGAGTGCGCAAAATTAACGGATGGAAAAACCTGTTCCCCACAAGTATATTATGATGGTGAGGAAATCTGTGAACGCCTTGCCAATAAACGCAGAAGTGCGAAGAAAGCCTTTTTGAAGATAAAGGATGACCCAAGGATCACAAAAGTTGGAAAATTCATCCGGATGACAAGCATCGATGAACTGCCGCAACTCTTCAATGTCCTGAAAGGAAACATGTCCATTGTTGGAAACCGTCCGTTACCCGTTAATGAAGCGGAGGCGCTTACCAAGAAGAAATGGAGCAGGAGGTTTCGTGCACCGGCTGGATTGACTGGGCTCTGGCAGGTGGAGAAAAGGGGCAGGACCAGCAGCATGTCTGAAGAAGAACGGTTTGCCCTGGACAATTATTACGCTGAGCACAACTCATTCTGGGGAGATATCAAGATCATATTCAGAACATTTGCAGCGGTCATTCAAAAGGAAAATGCTTAAGATGGCCAATAAAGTTGTTACAAATATGAAAAAAGGACTTCCTTACAATTTAATTTTACTCTTTTTATCATGTCATCTGCTTGTATTTAACCAAGGGAGGGATACCACCATCATTTTCAATCCAATGATCGATGATATTACCCTGCGGATCCCCCCCTTGCAGGACCTGATCGATTCTGCCATGATCCATTCCTATCAGATCATAGGGTCAGATGCCAAAATCAGCATGAATAAGTATGAAATAAAAAGTGCCAGGAGAGATTGGCTGAGAAATCTGTATTTTGATGCAAATGCCAATTCCGATTTATGGGACGGACTGACAAATAATTCAACCAATCAGGGTGATAACAGCAGCATCCTGACATACCAGGATAATTACCGGCTCATTGTCGGGGTCTCGATCCGCATGCCGATGGTCGATCTTTGGGACCTGCACAACCGTGTCAAAACAGCCACCAAAAGACTGGAAATGTCCATTGCCGAAAGAGAAAATCAGAAGCTTGAATTGCGGAAGGAAATTATCCTGAGATATAATCAATTGGTTATCAATCAGCGAATCCTTAAGATCGCTAATGAAAACCAGACCTATACCTCTCTTCAGAAAGACATGGGAGAAAAGGAGTTTCTGAATGGTCAAACGACACTCTATGAACTCGCCAGGATAAATGAGATGCAAAGAAAAGCGGTGACAGACTTTGAATTAGCCAGGATTGAGTTTTATAATGCCTATATGATTTTACAAGAGATTGTTGGAATTAAGTTCAATGTCATTAACAAAATAGAATAATGAAGTTTATTCATTTAGTTAAAATACTTCAAAGGCATATTGTACTTATCATCCTGGTACCATTAATTCCTGCCTGCATTGTTTTTTTCATCAACAGGAAAAAGCAAACCAAATATTTGTGTGAAACCACGATATATACCGGTATCACGTCAGGCTATTCGGTCCGCCAGAACCAGACCATCGACCTTGCTGCCAGTAATGCTTCCTATGATAATCTGATTAATCTTATACGCGCCAGACAAACTCTTGAAGAAGTATCAGTACGGTTACTGGTTCAACATTTAATGCTGGATCATGCCGATCCCCGTTATATTTCAAAAGAAAATTATGATGACATCATTAGCAAAGTCCCCTCCGATGTCACCAGTTTAATTAAAAAAGAACGCAGAAAAAACAGCCGGTATTACCGCCCTCCGGCTCAACAGACATCAACAGGCGATACCGTTTGGGAACAACCAGGAGCTGATCAGTCACTGACTTCCGAAGCAACGGAAACTCATTCACCGGCACCTCCAAAGGAAGGATATCATGTTGTCAAAAGGGGCGAGACCGTTTATTCTATCGCCCGGGCATATGGCCTGAGCATAATGGAACTTAAACACAATAATGATCTGGTTAACAACTCCATTGCAGTCGGCCAAAGATTACTCGTTGCTCAGAACCGTTTAAATCCTCAGCCATCACCGGTCTCCAGAGAAGAAGAACCGGAACCGATGCCCATCACCGGGGACACTTTTTCTGACTCAATTTCCTCCATAAGTGCATTTTATAATGTCAATACGGAAACCTTTAGTGTCAGATCGCGGGAACTGGGCGATACAACCAGCTCTTTTGAACGTTCTGTTAGACGGTTACTTGTCTATGCCAGACAGAATGATTATAACTTCATCTATAAATTATGGAGTTCCGATAATCCTTTCTATGGATTGAATGCTCTTTCTTCGGTGGGGGTTACCAGGATCCAAAACAGTGATCTGGTCACCATCTCATATGTCAATTCAGATCCTGGCATCTGCCAGAATACCTTGATATTCCTGACCAAGGTCTTTCTCAGGAATTATAGATTACTAAAGCAAAACCAGACAGATGCGGTCATAGCTTATTTTAAACGTCAGTTGGATGATGCTGCGAGACGACTACAAAAAGCAGAAAATGAACTACTGATCTTTAATTCTAAAAATAACCTCATCAACTATTATGAGCAGACAAAAGCCATAGCGGGTCAAAAAGAAAACCTGGACGTCGATTATCAAAATAAGCAAATCGCCTTTGCTGCGGCAGATGCTGCCATAAAAATGATTGAAAAAAAGCTGGAAACCCACGCCCAGCTTTCGCTGAACACCTCTGCCATACTTCGTCTCAGGAGTGAGTTGGCCGATGTAACCATGCAGATTGCAAATATTGAAATTGATCTCGGTAATGACTCAGCAACCATAAAACAGTTATCGGGATTAAAAGTAAAGGCAGAAAACATAAAGAGGGCCATTAAAGACAACATCGACCGGTTGTATGTTGTGACCAACAGTGTCGAAGGGATTCCTCTCGGAACTTTGTTGACCTCCTGGCTCAATAATGTAATAGCATATGAAGAAAGCAAAGCAGCGCTCAGGGTACTTGCAGAACGTAAAAAACAATTCCAGCATATTTATGAAATCTTTGCACCATTGGGCGCTGAGATGAAACGTTTTGAACGACTCATTGGTGTCACTGAAAATGAATTTCTTCAATTACTGCACGACCTCAACCTGGCGAAGCTGAGGCAACAGGACGATGAGCTCTCAACCAATATTAAGGTCGTAGATGCTCCCTATTTTCCAATCAACCCGCTCAAATCACGCATTATGCTTCTGGTTCTCCTTGCCTATTTGCTGGGAATGATTATCGTTATTGCGATCCTGATTGCACTCGAATATTTTGATAGTACGATTAAAACTCCTGAACGGGCAGAAAGATTCATTAAACTTAAGCTTGCAGGTGTCTATCCTAAAATTGTCCGGCAAATTTATTCGGTTGATATTGGCTTTATTATCCCGCGTCTGGTTGAAATGATAGCACATAATATCAAACTGGCCCTGTTTAAATCGATGGATGACCATGGGAAAAAACCTGGTTATATCCTATTATTCAGTACCCGGAATGCAGAAGGTAAAACCACGATCGCCAGAGAGTTGACGAGGAAATTCAAATCATTCGGAGAAAATGTTCTGTGCATGAATTACAGTATTGAACAATCAGAGAATGTCAACTACCAGAGCACAAGTGAATTAATTCCTCCGACCGACGACGAAATCCTGTATTCCATCCGGGACAATTTCTTTGAAGTAAAAGATATCAAGGAAATTATGCAAGGATTTGAGCACCTGGACCATGAAAGTTATGATTATATTCTGGTTGAGATCCCCTCCATCATCAATAATACTTACCCCATTGAATTACTGAAACAATTCAACCTGGCCTTGTTGGTCGTCCGTGCAAACCGTTCCTGGACCGACGCTGATGTCTCCTCGCTAAATGCCTTTAAAGTTGCATTTCCAAAGACGTCACTCATTGTGCTAAATGGAATTGAATTGGATTATCTCGATTCCGTTCTTGGAGAAGTTCCTAAACAAAGGTCAAAATTCAGAACATCCATGAAACGGTTCCTTCAGTTTAAATTCCGGGAAAAAAATGTAATCTAAAAGAGTTTTTGTGCTCCTGTTACTGGTAAAAAAAGTAATTAAAGAAAAAAACTTCTTATCCCTAACAGCTAATTTTTTTTCGGCTATACTGGGATTTACAAGCTTTGTTTTCCTGGTTAGAAGCATGGATAAGGACTCATTTGGCGAATGGGTCCTTTTTATCACCGCAGCTACCATGGTCGATTTATTACGCTTCGGGGTTACCCGTGTCGCATTAACCCGTTATCTTTCGGGAGTTACTGGAGAAGAAAGGAAACAGTTTATCGGCTCCTCCTGGGCCATCGGCCTTGGAAGCATCCTGATTGTCTCCGTTATCCTTTATCCTATTGTATTACTTTTCCCCCATTCGATCCATGCTTCCGGTTTTTATTATTTCTTTGTCTGGTATCCGGTTCTTGCCCTGGTCAGCTTTCCATGGGGAAATGCCATGTCCATCCTCCAGGCTGATGAACGGTTTGGAAAGATCCTTTTCCTGAGAGTCTTTAATACAGGAAGTTTTGTTGTCTACCTGTTTTTTAATTATTTCTTTTTTAAATCCCCTGTTGTCTGGGTTATCATATGGTTCATCATTACTAATAGTGTTTCTTCCATTATTTGCACTTTTTATAACTGGGATGGCTCAAGGTATATATTCAAAGCGAGCAGAACAAAGAACTTAATTACCCTGAAATTCGGAAAATTCTCTATGGGAACCTCTATCGGAAGCAGCCTGCTTAAGAGTGCAGATACTTTCATTCTGGGCCTGAGCCCTTTCATGGGAACGGTCGCTGTGGCTTTATATAGCATCCCAATCAAATTCACGGAAATCATTGAAATCGTCCTGCGGGCATTTACCGCAACTGCTTTCCCTAAACTATCGAAAGCAAGCATCGAAAATAATCCCGATGAATTCAGGAAAGTGTTTTACGCCTATTCGGGAGCTCTCACCCTCTTGCTTTTCCCGATCGCAATCATCAGCGCTTTGTTTGCGAGGGAATTTGTGATCCTGCTAGGCGGAAGTCAATATAAAGCCTTTGCCGATGGACTCTCCATCATCATGTTTATGTTCATCATCTTTTCCCTGCTTGTACCAATCGACCGCTTTACCGGAATCAGTCTCGACAGCATCAACCGTCCGGATAAGAATTTTTACAAAGTCGTTATTATGACGTCCATAAATATTCTTGGTGATCTCATCGCAGTTTTTCTTCTTCCCGCCCTGTTCCCTTCCATTTCTGTTATGACTGTCCTTATCTTTGTATCCGTAGGTTCGATCTTCTTTCAAATGGCGGGTCTTTTAACCGGTTTTTATTTACTCAATAAAGAGATCCCTTTGAAATTTACTCTGATTTTTAAAGAAGGTTGGAATTTTTATCGGGAAACCTATACCTACCTTAAGCAGAAAATCCTGTGAATCCATTCTACAAACTGACCGGTCCAGATAAAGTCAATCAACCATTGATCCTGTTCACGTTATTTTTATCGTTGATTGGGATGGGATTTGTCATTGCAAAAGGTGGAATGACGGCCCTGCTTGGTTTTTTTATTTTGCCATTTGCCGTTCTCTTTTTGATAAAGATCATTGAAAGACCGGAGATCTGTTTCTTTACCGCCCTCGTTGCCAATTTTACCGTCCTTGGTCTGACAAGATATATCTTTAATGCACCATTTGGCCTCGCCGTAGATGGATTACTCGTTTTAACTTATATTGCCCTCTTTTTTAAAACTTTCTATTCCAGGATTGAGTGGTCGCGTGCGAATAATGACCTGACCATTGCTGCCCTGATCTGGTATGGCTTTACAGTTCTTGAACTGTTTAATCCGCAGGCGGTCAGTGTTTCATTATGGTTTTATTTTATGCGCGGTCTGGCGCTATACATGGTTCTTACCGTTGTGCTTGTATTTCTTTTGCTCGATAAATATAAATACCTGATGGTTTTCCTGTATATCTGGTGTACCTTTGAAATACTCGGATCATTAAAAGCCATGATGCAACTGTATATAGGATTGGATCCCTATGAACAGTACTGGCTTGACACCATTGGCAGAGCAACCCATGTTCTTTTTGGTGAATTGAGGACATTTTCATTTTTTACCGATGCAGGCCAGTTCGGCGCTTCCCAGGCTCATACTGGAATGGTTGCCACCATAATCGCACTTACCACCAAAAAGATGAGGGAACGAATCTTCTTTATTATAGCCGCCATTTTCTGTTTCTGGGGAATGTTTCTTTCCGGAACCCGTGGTATCTGGGGGGTTCTTTTCGGTTCAGCCTTTATGTTCCTGATACTGAACAGGAATTTTAAAGCATTTCTTATCGGAATACTGATAGGCGTATCGGTATTCGCATTCTTCCGGTATACCTACCTTGGTCAGAGCTATTATTTTATCAGGCGAATGCGAACTGCCTTTGACCCTAAAAATCCATCCCTGATAATTCGTCTGGAAAATCAGGCAAAGCTTCGTCCCTACCTGGCTGTAAGGCCACTTGGGGGAGGAATAGGACATGCCGGAGTTAAAGCACGTGCTTTCACTCCGAATACATTCCTGGCTAGTATTTCGACCGACAGTTGGTTCGTTCAGATATGGGCAGAAGAGGGGATCATTGGACTGACGCTACACCTGACCCTCCTTATCTATATCGTTATTAAAGGATCCTATATCATTATACGCATCAGGGATCCAGAACTAAGATTCAAGATGATCGCCCTGGTTGCCGGGATTGTAGGGATTCTAATTTCAAGTTATGGGAACGGAGTTTACGGCCAGATGCCTACAGGTTTGATTGTCTATACCAGCATGGGCTTTATCTTTTTATCCAAACAATTTGATGACGAATTATACCAAAAATCATTAGCCAACTCGTTGAATTCCAGCAATGATTAAAACGGATCGATGGCAGGTTTCACTTCCATCGGTTTTTATCCTTTTCCTTCCCGTTTTAAACAAATGCATGTTGATATTCCAGTCTGCTTTTTTATTACCAGATGGTTTATTGTTATATCTTTACGATGTGTTGAAAACAAATCCAATCTATCCCCATGACACATATTTTAGGCATTTCGGCATTTTATCACGATTCAGCGGCTGCCCTTCTTATTAACGGAAAGATTGAATCTGCAGCTCAGGAAGAACGATTTACAAGAAAGAAACATACCCCCGATTTTCCGGTTCACGCGATAAAATATTGTCTGGATTCCGCTGGGTTGACGATCGATGAATTGGATGCCATTGTTTTCTATGATAAACCCCTGCTGAAATTTGAACGGTTGTTGGAAACCTATTATGCCTTTGCCCCTAAAGGGTTTCGTTCCTTTTTAACTTCAATCCCTGTATGGGTGAAGGATAAACTTTTTTTAAAAAAAGTCATATATGATGAACTTGACACCATTGGTCCCTATAAGAAAAAAAATCTGAAGCTTCTTTTTCCGGAACATCACCTTTCCCACGCTGCCAGCGCTTTTTATCCATCACCGTTTGAAGAGGCTGCTATATTGACCATTGATGGAGTCGGTGAATGGGCCACCGCTTCCATCGGTCATGGAACCGGAAACAAGATCACGATCCTTAAAGAGCTTAAGTTTCCACATTCGGTCGGATTGTTATACTCTGCTTTTACCTATTATATCGGATTTACCGTCAACTCCGGGGAATATAAGCTGATGGGTCTTGCACCCTATGGCGATCCTGCTTCCGGCGAAATAAAGGACTTTATTCAAACCATCAAACAGCATCTTGTAGATATCAAAGATGATGGTTCAATCTGCCTGGATCAGAGTTTTTTTAAGTATTCAACCGGGTTACACATGGTTAATGAAAAAAAATGGGAAAAACTGTTTGGTTTCCCGGTTCGTAAACCCGAAGGAACGCTGGAACAGAAACACTGTAACCTTGCTTATGCCATTCAGCAGGTAACCGAGGAAATTGTCTTTAAAATGGCTCAGGAAACCCAACGGATCACTCATTCAAAAAATCTTTGTCTTGCCGGTGGTGTCGCATTGAATTGTGTGGCAAATGGAAAATTACTAAAGACGGGACTTTTTGATGAAATCTTTATTCAACCGGCAGCCGGTGATGCCGGCGGTGCTTTGGGCGCTGCTTACACTGCAGAATATCTTTACTTTGGAAATCCACGCAAGGAGCCACAAGGGTTCGACACAATGCAGGGAGCATACCTGGGACCGGAATTTTCTGATAAAGAGACAGAATGGATGAGCCGTAAGGTGAAAGGAGTTTACCATAAGTTTGATGATTTCAATGAGCTTTGTCAGAAGACTTCCGACCTGCTCACTGAAGGTAACGTAGTTGGCTGGTTCCAGGGAAGGATGGAATTTGGCCCGCGTGCTCTTGGAAATCGCTCAATTCTTGGCGACGCACGGAATGTGGATATGCAAAAAAAACTAAACCTGAAAATCAAGTACCGTGAGGGATTTCGTCCTTTTGCTCCCTCAGTATTAATGGAAAACTGCCGTGATTTCTTTGATTTACCAGCGCCCTCTCCTTACATGCTCCTCATAGCTGATGTGAATAAAGAGCGGCGAAAGACCCTCCCTGAAAATTACAACCAGATGCCCCTCTGGGAAAAACTTTACTATTTACGCAGCGATATCCAATCGGTGACCCATCTCGATTTTTCGGCACGGATCCAGACCGTACATAAAGAAACCAATCCCAGATACTGGCAGCTGATCAACACATTCAAAGAAAAAACGGGATATGGCGTTATTGTAAACACCAGCTTCAATGTCCGCGGTGAACCGATTGTCTGCACGCCTGAAGACGCGTACCGTTGCTTTATGAGCACCGAAATGGACTATCTTGTCATCAATGACTATCTCTTTATTAAAACAGAGCAACCGGATTGGCAGAATAAAGAAAAATGGATGGTAAAGTTTAAACTGGATTGACGATGAAAGCAAAGCTGATATACCGCATAATCGTCCTGCTTACATTATTCCTGACCATCTCCTTTTTACCGAGGCTCATTTTCGATTACGACCCGACCCTGATCAGACAAACCCAGCTTTTTACAATAGTACGGGTATTACTGATATTCATTTTTATTTGCGAAATAACCGCTCTCTTTTATTATTTTGTCGTAAAAAGCCAGTTAAACGGTTTCATTAAAAATCTGATTTCCATTGTTTATTCATTACTCTTCATCTTTTTTCTGCTGGAGGCTGTTTTCATGTTCGTACCGAGAAGCCATTTCGCAGGAATTCCTCTCTGTGCAAAAGTTTGGTTCTACCGTTACTGGAAACCCATCAATGAATACGGGTACCGTGACAAACCTGTATCGTCAACCAGTAAAATCAACATCTTCACCCTCGGCGACTCTTTTACCGCCGGTCATGGCCTGAAAAAGATTGAGGACCGGTACTCGAATGTCCTGGAATCCATGCTTGTAAAGAATTATTCTGATCTTCAGGTAATTAACATGGGAGTAAACGGGTCCGATACTAAGGATGAGTATAATACGCTGATGGCTTTTATGAAAGAATCCCAAATCAAACCCGATTTTATTATCCTTCAATACTTTGGGAACGATATTGAGAGAATTGCAAAGAAAAACGGTATCCGTTTCAGGGGTTTTGATGCATACAAAGATCTGCCGGGTGGTTTGGATCAGATTGTAAAAAGTTCATATTTCTTTAATTACATTTATTGGATCTATCCGCATGCCGATGTAAAAAGCTACCTTACGTTCCTTTATCAATCCTATAATGATGAGCAATCCTTCAACGAACACACAAAAGATCTGGATCTTTTCATAAGCTATTCAAGGGAGAAGAATATCCCACTATTAATCCTGATTTTCCCGTTTATGCAGGACCTGAAATTCAGCGACGATCTCTATATTCAGAAATTATCAGTCTTTTTCTCATCAAAAGGAGTAGATTACGTGGACGTGGCAAAGTTGATCGAAGATCTTCCCGTAAAAGAAAGAGTAATCAACAACAACGATGGACATGCTAACGCTAAGGTTAACCGCCGGATTGCCAACGAGATTAATCAATTTATTCAGCGAAAGCATATTTTATCTGTGGTAAATTGACGAGTATATTAAACCCTATATTCATAACATAAACATCGCATATAATCATTTTTCCACAATAAATTTGCAACAAATAACAAAATACCAATGATATGGACATGTTAAAAGACCTCTGGAATTTCATGAAAGAACGCAAAAAATGGTGGCTGGCTCCCATTATTATCATATTATTATTATTGGGTGTCCTGCTTATCATAGGAAACAGTGTTGCCATCACACCCTTTATCTATACTTTGTTTTGATGTAAAACCTTACTTTATGACAAAAGAACAGAATACAATGACGATGCTGACCATTTCCACGGGTTTTTTACTCCTTTACTTTATCTTTCACTGGAATGTGGTCTTGCTTATTTCATTCATTATCGGGCTGATAGGGATCTTCTCGTCATATCTAAGTGCTAAGATATCATGGCTCTGGTTAAAACTGGGAGAAATTCTTGGTTTGATCGTTCCAAAGATCCTTCTGGCCGTTATATTTTTCCTGATATTATACCCGATTTCATTATTATCGAGACTAACTAAGAAAGATTTACTGATGCTGTCAAAAAAATATAATTCGTTCTACTCAGACCACGATGTAAAGTTTGACAAAGCCTATTTTGAAAAGACCTGGTAAACAGACCAGTTTATTATTTCTTTGCATCCTGGATAATCCACTGTTTTTCAACCAATCAAACCAGTGTATGACTGGAATAAGATGTTGTCATACTATCACCCGGAGGCAATTAAGCTCTTCAATAAAGTTATACGATTTTTATTCGTCTGTGTGTAAACGTAAGCGTTTGTAATATATCTTTACCAGATAAAAAAAACCTTCCTCTATAACTGATACTGGGAAATGCCATTTAATTCACTAAGTTTCTTAGTCTTCATTGTTGTTTTCCTCATTTTGTATTATATTCCAAGAAATAAATGGCAACTTTCAATATTACTTATCGGAAGTTGTATTTTTTATGGTGTTTTAAATTTTGGATATTTCCTCCTTCTTTCAGCACTCACTTTTTTTGTTTTTTATTTTGGAAAAATATTTTCCATTCCCTCCTTTAAAAGAAAGCATTTTATCTTCAGTTTTATTATAATAGTACTCGTGATCATATATCTGTTTTTTAAATACTATCATTTTATTTATAATCATCTTTCCCCAATCCTTTTTCAAAGTTCATTTTCTTATTTTAGTTATTGGTTCCCAATTCCTTCTGCAATTATTTATCCATTGGGGTTGTCATTTTTTGTGTTTTCGGCATTAAGTTATATTATCGACCTAAAAAGGGGTGTTATTCCGCCTGAAAAAGATTTTATGGTATTTGCAAATTATTTTCTCTTTTTTCCGAAAATTTCACAAGGTCCCATTGAGAGAGCAGGCAGACTTCTTCCCTCATTCCGTGAGGTTCACCAATTTGATTATTTCCAGGTTGCTAATGGATTGAAGCTTATCGCATGGGGGCTTTTTAAAAAAGTTGTTATTGCTGACAGAATAGCTGTTATTGTAAATACCATATATAATAATCCTGACAGTTACAATGGACTGTATTTTATGGTCGCAACCCTTTTTTTTGCATTTCAAATATATGCTGACTTTTCTGGTTATACAGATATGGCAATCGGAATCGCAAAAATGTTAGGGTATGAATTAACCCAGAATTTTAATAAACCTTATTTTTCAAAGTCAATCAGGGAATTCTGGACCCGGTGGCATATTTCCTTTTCCACCTGGCTAAGGGATTATCTTTTCCTTCCGGTAGCTTTTAAGCTTTCCGATGGATGGAAAAAAGATAAAATTTTTGGAATTCAGACGGAAAAAATAATTTATGCCCTCGCCATTACATTTACTTTTTTTATTTGCGGGATATGGCATGGGGAAGGCTTGAATTTTGTTGTCTGGGGTCTCCTCTTTGGAGTTGCTTTATCTCTTTCTAGACTTTTTAAAAAATCATTGAGAAAAAATAAAATTTTAAGGCCAAAACGATCCAATAAAATTATAAAATTTTTTCAGTGGTTTCTGACCTTCTCATTCGTATGTTTTGCTTGGATTTTCTTCAGATCCAATACCATACAGGAAGCATTTCTGATCATAAAAAAAATAATACAAACCCCTTATACATTGCCCCAGGGACAATTATCACTCGGTTATGTGCTTAGTATCTTCAGGGGATTTGGGGTAACTCAACACGAATTCATCATCGCTATTTTATCGATAACGTTTCTTTTATTCGTTGATTATTTCAGAAAAAACCGGGAAATTACGGCTACAATAAATAATTTACCGGCATTTTTTCGTTGGATAGTTTATTATTTCATTCTGATTATGATACTGTTTTTTGGTGCATTTAATTCAACACAGGATTTTATATATGCCAAATTTTAAATTTGTTTTCCGACTGGTTTTACGAATTTTCTTTCTTTCCCTTCCTTTCTTCATATATGCTATCTTAATATATATAACAGATCCCTTCAACATTTTAAGGACATCAAGTACAATCGATGAAAATATAAAACTTCAATATGCCGCAAAATTAAACGAACCCCTTTGGACGATTAACCAGTTTAACATAAAACCAAAATCTTCGGTACTTTTCGGCGATTCCAGAATGATACTGACGAATCTTAATAACATCAATACAATCAGTGGTAAAAATTACAGCAATATGGCATTTGGAGGAGCGAATCTGAATGAAATCATTAAGACTTTCTGGTATGTTTCTTCAAAAGTCAGGTTATCAGATGTTTACTTTGGATTAAATTTTGATTTTTATAATCAATTAAATAACCGTGATCGAGTTACCGGGGCTATAGCGGTTTTCAAGAATAAACTACTGTATTTTACCAATCTGAATGTTCTGGAAGCATTCTATTATTGTATACGGGATCAATTTTTTGAAATGAAGGTAGATCTTGAAAGACCTTTCATTAATTTTTCATTATCGAAAGATGCGTACTGGAAATGGAAATTAAATCAGATAGGGAGCAAGTTCTATGATAGCTATGTGTATCCTCACCAATATTACGATGAATTACGAAAAATAAGAATTTATTGTCTTAAGCACCATATTCATCTTACGTTTATCATTTTACCTGTTCATCAGGATCTGCAAAAATTTCTAATCAACAAGAACCTGACAGGTGCGGAATACCGGTTCATTAATGACATTCGTCATTTTGGAGATGTGTACGATTTTAACGTCAGCAACTATTTAACCACAAATAGGGACAATTTTGTGGATCCTATTCATGGTAAAAAGATTATATATGATACGCTGGTAAAAATCGTCTTTTCAAAAGGTTTGAAAAACATCTATATCACCAACATTTATAAATTCTATCCCTCCTATTGACAATTCTCAGTAATATTAACAAATCCTGAATAGGAAACATACAAAACAAACCATTTGTGTCCGGTTGTTGATTGGTAAACTCTTGTAACCAACTATATTTTCGTCGCCGCTTATAAACGCTAACACCTGATGGAGTAAAACTAGGCCAGGTATCGGGGAAGATTGATTTTATAAGGCTTTCGCAAGGATTATTGTCACCTTGCACTAAAACTGACCCACTCATTTGCATTAACAGTGACCCGCCTTGTTGCAGTGCTCTTGTATTTTCCGGCACTTTCATCATTCTTGGACGCAGCCCCGTCCATCCAGAAAATTTACTGCTGTTTTCAAAGGCTTTCATATCTGCCCCTGTTTCGGCTATCACAATCATTGCCGAGATATCATTTATAACATGCTCGTTTCATAAAATGTCAATTTTAGATTATTGCGCTAATTTAGACCATTTTGCCTCGAACACATAGGGCGCTTGAGCGATGGACTGGATTTTTATTCGTCTTTGTGAAAACCTGCAGGTTTCTAATGTATATTTGGAGTTCAATTAACTGAGAGACTTGAATAAATAATTGCAGGGAAAAACCAATATTCTTAAAAATTAAATTTCCAATATGAAAAAATCTATAATTTTTTTTATTTTATTTAGTATTTTCAACCCTTTTGTATCCTTTGCACAGAAATCAAACATGTCGGTAATTATTAATTTTTCTAATGCACCCACTACTTTTTCTATTAATAAAGCACCATTAAAATATAATAAAAATTTTTCATTAAGCTTTCAAGAGGATGATAGTCAAAAAGACATATATACTCACGGATTTAAATTTTTAAATGGTGGAATTGTGGAAGGAGTTACTTATTCAGGATTATCATATACTGATGGTTGTGGGAATGATATAAAATTTAAAATGAGCAGCTCAACGTCTTCTTTTTCTTGGTATGATATGACTGATATACATGATCCAAATGGGCCATATCAAGACATTTGTACAACCTGGCCTGAGATCAATGAAATGTATTTTCACGGTTGGGGGGTTTCTAATCATGGACTTACATCTAGTACTGGATACTATGATTATTCTATCGCAAGAAATCATAGCTACATCAAGCGAATGACTCAACAGGGAACTCCAGGAGGCATTAATATGGAAATTTTCGTAAATGTTAATGGAGATACAAATTACAATATACCCGCTTTTCAACAGGGATATTTGGTATGTTATCGTCAGGGTTATGATTTTGGTACTCCAAGTCTTGATGTAACCTCTTATTGGGATCCCAATAATATTAAGATGGGTAGAACTAACATTAGCAGTAATCAAATTAATTTATCATCTATCGTTGATGATATTGCTGCCTCAAGTATTAACGGCGCTCATCATTGGGGAGTTGTTTTTACACATTCTATTACAAATGGAAATTATGGTTATGATTTTCCTACATTTAAAACACATATGAATTATATTGAGAATAAATATGGAAAAACGGGGTTAGATAATATTTGGATGTCAACAGAAGAAGAAATTCTTGATTATTTATTAGTTAATAAATTTCTTATTATAAATACTGAACTTACCGGAAAAATATTAAAAATTACTCTTAATGATAATAATGTTCCAACAAAATATAGATTCTATGCAACTTCTTTACTTTTAGAATCGAATGCAAACATTGAATCAATTTCAATTACAAATGCAAATTATTCATTTAACGGAATCGGAACTAATAAAAGTTTGATAAATTTATCTTGGGATGGAAAGATACTTATTCCACCAGAACAAACTGCAGAAACATGGGTCAGTAAAACAGAAACAACACAAAGTCAAAATGATGCAAATATTGCCGTGGATTATGTCCTGATGGTTCCCCAAGGACCTGAACATAATTCTTTCCGTTCCCGACTTTGCGCAATTCAACAAGTAACTCTTCCGGCTAATTTTTGTAATTTAGGAATAGAATCTGATAACGATAGTGGTGATTTCTCTATCTATCCCAATCCAACAAACAATAAATTAATCATTGAATTTATCGGAAAAACAAGAAATGAAAAGAAAATCGTAGAAATATATTGTCTTAATGGAAAACTGTTATATAAAAAAGATTTCCTAAAAAATTCCATGTTTCTTTATCTTGATAATTATCCTTCAGGAATTTATATCTTGAAAATCCAAACTGAAAATTCATTTTGTTATACCCGGAAAATTTTTAAGATTGAATAATAACTTCCAGTTGGTGCGGTGTGAACATAAACGATACGGAGGTTTATCAGGTAACAAACTGAATACTAATTTGGCTATTAAATTGAATTGATGTCAACTATAACTTTCTTTGGGAGAAAACTCCTTTTGAACCTTTAAAAGGTAGTCATCTTTTAGTTTTTCAAATTCTTTACAAAAAAACTAAAAGAAAAAGGCTGCCGGAACATCTGGCAGCCTCCCTCGTTTTCAGGAACAGGGTTATCCCTGTTAAGACTTATTCTTATTATTTACTTTATCGGATGATGCTCACCTTTTTCCTTACCCATCCCTCGGATGTTTTGATGGATAGTACATACACTCCAACAGCAAGATCTGAGCTGTTGATCTGGAATGTGGTGGTAGCTCCATCCATCTCCCAACTCCTCACCGGCCGTCCGGTGAAATCATTCAGGCTGATCTGATCAAACCACAACGGCTGTTGGGCCTGAACTGTAAACATCTGATTGGCAGGATTGGGATAAACCTTGATCAATGTTTCGACCGGTTGATTCTCTTCAATGGTCAATGCATCCTTGACTCCCGTATATTTATAGGCCAACCGGTAATTCCCAACCGAACTGCTGTTCCACCCATGTACTTTAAGGAAGACCACAGTCTGGTTCGCCGTCCAGGTAATCACAGCAGGCCCTCCCTGTCCGCAAGCATCGTCGTTGGAGATGATCATCGAATAGGGTGAGCTCCCACCATATAACTCCATCAGGATGTCAAAGTTGGAATAACCGTCACCATTGCTGCAACCGGTTGCGAATTTATACTCCTTACCTACTGTTAACGTCACTTTATAGATATGACAGGCATCCGCGGTTATTGTCCGGGTTGCTGTCGCTGCCCAACTGCTGCCCGGAGTGATCTCATAATCACCCGAAGGCGCGCTATAGGAAGGCAGGGTTGGACAAGTCACAACTGGCACACCGCCATCTATGTAGGAAAGGATATAAGTACCCACCGAACTGCTGTTCCATCCGCGCACCATCAGGTAAACCTCCGACTGGTTGGCCGTCCAGGCGATCACCGAGGCCCCTCCCTGGCCGCACGCATCGTCGCTGTTGGTGATCATCGAATAAGGTGAAGTGCCATTGTATAACTCCATATAGGTGTCGAAGTTGGAAGTGGCAGAACCATTCCCGCAGCCCGTGGCAAACGTGTAAGTATGACCTGAGGTCACCGTCACTTTATATATCTGACAAGCATCGGTTGTGATCGTCTGGGTGGTCGTTGCACCCCAGGTACCACCAGGAGTGAGATCATATCCTGTTCCGCTGTATGCTGGTAACGTCGGACAGGTCCCGGCCGATGCGCTGCCTTGTATGTACCCAAGAATATAATTGCCCACCGAGGAAGAGTTCCATCCACGGACCCTGAGATAAACTTCCGTCTGGTTCGCCGTCCAGGTGATCACCGAAGCCCCTCCCTGCCCACAGGCATCATCGCTGAAGGTGATCATGCTGTAAGGTGAAGTGCCATTGTATAACTCCATATAGGTGTCGAAGTTGGAGATGGATGATCCCTGTCCGCAGCCCGTGGCAAAAGTGTAGCTATTACCCGGTGTTACCGAAACCTTGTATATCTGGCATGCATCCGCCGTGATCGTTTGTGCTGCTGTGGCGCTCCAGGTGATGATAGGCGTAATATCATATCCGGTTCCACTGTACGATGGCAACGTCGGACAACTCACCGCAGCAGTACCACCTTCCTTGTAGGCAAGAATATAGGTGCCCACCGAGGAAGAGTTCCATCCACGGACCCTGAGATAAACTTCCGTCTGGTTCGCCGTCCAGGTGATTACCGAAGCCCCTCCCTGTCCGCAGGCATCATCACTCGAAGTGATCATTGCATAAGGTGAAGTGCCGTTGTATAATTCCATATAGGTGTCAAAGTTGGAGGTGGATGATCCATTCCCGCAACCCGTTGCGAAAATATAGGTGTTGCCGGGTGTTACCGTCACTTTATAAATGTGACAGGCATCGGCGGTGATCGTCCGTATGGCAGTGGCGCCCCAGGTGGTCGTCGGGGAGATTGTATAACCAGCGGTATAATCCGGCAGTTCCGGGCATGGTAACGGGGCAGCGCTACCCTGCTTGTAGGCAAGGACATAGTCTCCAACCGAAGAGGAATTCCATCCGCGTACCTTCAGGTAAGCCACTCCGGTGTAATTTGCCGTCCACGTGATCACCGATGCCCCTCCCTGACCGCAGGCATCATCGCTGAATGTAATCATTGAATATGGTGAAGTGCCGTTATATAACTCCAGATAAGTGTCGAAGTTACACGAACCCAAACCATTCCCGCAACCGGTGGCAAAGGTATATTCCAATCCGTCCTCTATATCTATAGCATATACATGACAATCACCTGCGCCGATTGTCTGGATGGAAGTGGCAAACCATGAAGCATCGGGAGTGATCGTATAGGCGGATGCAGGCGGAATATCACAATCGTCGGGCATCGGGTCCATGCACAATACCGATGGCTCGAATCCGATCAGGCCAGGAGTGTAATCGGTTCCATTGGTAAGATATGGAGTATAGGTCACTGTACCGGTAATGGTCCCGGCAATGGTACTTGCATTAGCCGATCCCCACCAGTTGCAGGTGGCCTCTAAGGTATTAGCTCCCGGATCGTCATTCTTCACAGAAAAAAGGCTATTTGAATAAATACTATTTTCAGAAATCACTACCTGATCTGCATCTTCTCTGATGCGGATTCCCAGTTCATGACCCTGGATAATGTTATTGGCTATGTTGATATCGGAAAATATATTCGTATTCGCTGCATTCCCTACAACCACCCCGTATTGGAAGCCATCTGATGATGTTAATCCCTTTACAGTATTTCCTGCGATCGTTACTGATGAAACACTTCCATGACCAAGTGGGTAAGCAACATTGATCCCTTCCCATCCACCTGGAAATCCCGGAGCCAGGTTGGTTATAATCGAGTTTTCGCTGATGGTGGTATTGGAAGCTTCCGTTGTTATTGCCCGGAGAATATCACCTGAGAATATATTTTCAGCAATGTCAATAGATCCGGTTCCATTATTTTTATTAATATAAATCCCTTCAAAACCAGCGGTACTTGTCGCTCCATGAGTAAAAGTGTTATTGACGATTCCAAGCCCCGAAATATCAGCTGTTGCATATGTTTGTAAACCTTGAGAGACATCATCGGCATCATCTGAACCGGCAACCATGAAGATGTTGTCAAAAATTTCAACGTCGGTTGCACCGATCACCATACCGCTGCTGTAAAAACCGTTTAACCATGAAGGATTTTTAATGGTAAATCCATGAATCCATGTCCCATTTCCGAGTATTTCAATGTTTGGGTCTGCCAATGGGAATAATCCAGATGCTACCCTATCGACGCCCTGAATAATTGAGGAAGCGCCTGCACCTGCAATAACCAAATCCGTTTTCCCGCTGGGTATTGAAAGGTCCTCGGTGTAGGTTCCCGCATCCACGTTAATCCCGTCGTCCGATGCTGCCGCATCAATCGCTTCCTGAATATAGGTAAAATGATCTTCCGAAAGATCCCAGTCTACCTTCAGGTACCAGATATTACCGTCAATCTCACTGGAAGGGTTCCCTGGGTTGCGCTCTGATGTAAAGAACAAATAACTATCTCCGCCATTATCTGTGAAACCAATAGGCCACATATCAACCCACGGGTTAGTACCGTAAGCTCCTTCGGTCACCAAATGGGAAGTGGCACCGAAGAAACTGCCATCCAGGGTTGTTCCCGACCACTGCAGGATATATTGTTGAGTACCGTCCCACGGTGCCTGTGCAAAAACATACGAGCTACCAGTTTTAAATAAGGTAGGATCATTCGAACCTGAGTATGTCAAATCATCAACAATATCCCAGGATGGAGTACCAGCAGCATTGTATTTATATATATATAACACACCCGATGAACATAAAGAGAGGTATAGATCAGTACCGTCAATAAAAAAATGTGTCATGCCGCCTGTAAGGGCACCAACAGCAAGTGGCGCGCTCCATCCGCCAGCCGTCGGGGTAGCAGAATGAGTAGTCGTGAAATTTCCCGATCCTTCAACAACCCAGAGTTCCCCATTGAACGTGATCTCATCATGATGAGCCTGGCCATCGCCTGTTATGGTGATAATCGGTCCTATCTCCGTCCAGGTTGTTCCGTTATCACTGGTATACCATCCATAAAGGTCGCAGTTGGCGCCGATGTCAATGGTGGCAAATGCCCACACATCACTTCCAAAATAAGTACAGCCGGTTTCACCCAGATACCCGGCAGAATTATGCGCGACTCCTGAGACAAGCGTTGGAGTTGCGGCAGCCAGGCCTGCGACGGAGGCCGCTTTTTTATAATAAACGACATAGTCGTGTATATCAGGATTTGAACTTGAGTAACTACCAGTAACTGAAGCGGAACGCCCATAAAACAACCAGTAATTCGCCCCGTCATAAAAGATGGATTGCCCTCGTTCATAATAGCTGTTACTGGTTACCTGAACCGGCTGGCTAACCTGAATTGATGCAGCTTGTGCAACATTGGTATATGTTGTTAAAATAATAATAGCCAACATAACCGAATATCTGTAAATCCTATTCATATCTGAATTTTTTATGAAATATCTGATTGTTTACTGAACTTCTTTTTAATTTTTTTTTGAACAGTTATATGATTGTATGATTGAAATATAATATTTTAAATATTATGCTTTTCCGTGTAGCAAATATACGACAAAATTCAAATTATTATCCCATTCCGGGACTAAATTATCGCCAATTTAGTAACTGTAGTAAAAATCCGGGTAAATGTAGCTAAAATCCGGGTAAGTGTAGCTTTTTTCAGGTTAATGTTTATTTTAGACCTGGTAAATGCATTCTTTTGATAAGTAAGTGTATTCATTTCCCGGGTGGACGTGACCAGTTTACCTTTACATATTTAGTCAAAAAACATTTGATTTCAGAAAGCCTGAACGGTTATTCCTTTTTTTCTTCCGTTCATATAAAAACGAGGGAGGCTATAGTACTCCCCAAAATTAGGACAGTAAGTTAAGGTGTACAAACAAACCTTTAAATTTACTGTCATTATGAGTAGAAAGAAAAGACAAAATTACAGTGCCGATTTCAAAGCCAAAGTTGCTATTGATGCGCTGAAAGAGCAGAAAACATTGAGCGAGCTTGCCCAGTTTTATCAGGTTCATCCGAATCAAATTACTACTTGGAAGAAAGAATTTCTGGAACATGCAGCACAGATCTTTGAAAAAGGGAACCGACGACCTAAAGATGATATTGAAGTATCTAAGCTTTTCGAGGCTATAGGCCAATTGAAAATTGAGAACGACTGGTTAAAAAAAAAGCTATTGTAGGTTATAATCTGGAACAGAAACGAGCTATGATTGACAAGAATCATTCCAATTTAAGCATTGATAAACAGTGTGATCTGCTCTCGATCCATCGTTCCGGTATTTACTATAAACCCTGTGACGAAACTCCGTTCAACCTTGAACTGATGGAAATCATCGATCGTGAATACATGCGATTGCCTTTTTATGGAAGCGCCCGTATGACGGGTCATTTGAACAAATTGGGCTTTCATGTGAATGTCAAGCGCATCCGGCGACTCTATCAGTTAATGGCCATTAGGGCTATTTATCCTGGTCCCAAAACCAGTACTGGCAACAAGGAACATTATAAATACCCATACTTGCTCCGTGATCTGAAAATTGACCGACCGAATCAAGTGTGGGCCACGGATATCACCTACATTCCGATGAAACATGGTTTCATGTATCTGGTTGCTATTATAGACCTTTACAGCCGCTTTGTTGTTGGCTGGGGTATATCTAATACCCTGGAGTCCAATTTCTGCATAGAGGTGCTTAAAGAGGCTATAAACCGCTACGGAAAGCCTGAAATCTTTAATTCTGATCAGGGTGCTCAATTTACTTGTCGTGAATTTATCCAGGTATTACTGGATAATGAGATAAAAATCAGCATGGATGGCAAAGGGCGGGCCATTGACAATGTGTTTATTGAACGTCTTTGGCGTGACGTGAAGTACGAAAAAATATATTTAAACTCGTATACCACGGGAGTTGAATTGTACGGGGGATTGCAGGAATATTTTGTGTTTCATAATAATGAGCGGGTACATGAGAGCCTTGATTACAATTTCCCCTGCGAGTTTTATTTCAAAGCTGCCTGAGTTATGAACAGATTAACACCTATGAACAAAGAAAAAAAGAACCAAAAAAAGAAAGATGTTGATCCGAGAATAACTCTTCGAGTTATTTCCCGTCTCAACATTATCAACCAATTACAATTATCTTCTTTAACTTTTTTGTCCTAAGAATGGGGAGTACTTTAGGCTGCCTGAGCATCAGGCAGCCTCCCTCGATATCAGGGAAAGTATTATCCCTGTTAAGACTTGTTCCTTAAATCTTCATTAACGGATGATGTTGACCTTCTTTCTGACCCACCAAACAAAGGTTTTTAATGGAATCCATATAATCTTCATCACTGAGACCGACAAAAACCCATCTCAAAGCGCTCAAAATGTTCTCAGAGAGAACCGTACCGGTGATCTTCATTTAATAGCCTTATACCATTCCATTGATAAAAACAACTATCCTCAGAGGGGTAACTGGTATAGGGCAGGTTTTGGATAATGTTTCCCGTTACAGTAATATCAGAATTTTTGCCTGGCGAGTCAGAAGTATAAAAATCGTATGCACCATTGAAAGTTATTGCAGCTCCCCAATAATGAGGATCGGCATCGGTCATTTCAAAGGTGTTGTTGCTGACCTCCTGATGGGTTGTGACATTATCGTCGTTATAAGTCCCAAAGTAAACGACAGGATACTGACCGGAGAAGGTATTATGGCTGATCACGGTCTCGCCAAGCTGCCTGATCAACTCAACCTCACTATTGTATGTATTTTCAACAATATTATTGGTAAAAATAATCCTGGAGGTGTTACCGAAATTACAGTAAAGACCATAGTCCCAATCTTCATCGTCTCCGGTGCCATCTCCAATCAATTTGTTGTGACAGATGGTTATTACCGAAGCAGGATCGTCAAATCCGGGAGATGAAGACGATCATCATGGCAAAAAAGGAAAATTTTCTATTCATATACTTTTTCTGTGTTAAGAAAAAAGTTATGTCTATTAAAAAGCAAAGTCAATTATGTAATTTTCTGATGTTTGGGAAAATTGTCATCGATTGGTTATTGTTCAACCTTCGATCACTTCTCATGAGATTAAACCTATTCTAGTTTTACAAATACAAATATTTGACGGGGTTAAAATCTGGTTAAAATAAAATATTCACCTATTTAGTAACTGTCTCCAAAATGTTAGTAAGTGTAGCTAAAATCCGGGTAAGTGTGACCCTTTTACGGGTAAGTGTAGCTAAAACCCGGATAAGTGTTGTTAATATCCTGAAAGAAGTTTATCAAATGTTTCATATTTTTACATAAAATTCAATCCATATATAATTCTCAAATTCATGAAATCAATCCGGTATTTTTCTTTGTGCATGGTGGTTTTTACCCTGACCGTACTTTCTCTGTTTGACGCCTGTCGTAAAAGTTTATCGGTCGATGTACCGATAGTCTCCACGAATTCAATCACCAATGTCACCTCCACTTCTGCTGTCTGCGGGGGGAATGTGACTTCAGATGGTGGTTCAGCCGTTAAATCAAGAGGAGTTTGCTGGAGCACCAGTCATTCTTCGACGATCAACAGTTCCAAGACCATTGATAGCACTGGTACAGGAAAGTATACCAGTACGGTTTCCGGTCTATCTTCTAACACCACCTATTATATAAGAGCCTATGCCACCAACAGCTCAGGAACTGGATACGGAGAGGAGCGATCTTTTAAAACCCAGTCGGGCGGGGGAACGGTTACCGACTATGACGGGAATGTCTATCATGTTATCATCCTGGGTACCCAGGACTGGCTCGTTGAAAATCTGAATGTTACCCATTACAGCAATGGTGATGCCATCCCGATTGTTACCAGCGGAACTGTGTGGAGCAGCCTGAATAGCGGAGCTTATTGCAATTATAAAAATTCATTGACCTCTGATACACTCGGTCACTTATACAATTGGTATGCAGTCAACGATTCCAGGAAAGTATGCCCGGAGGGCTGGCATATACCCACAGATGATGAATGGAAAACATTGCTATACTACCTGGGAGGACCGGAAATTGCCGGTGGGAAGATGAAATCAACCGGCACCCTTGAACAGGGTGATGGATTGTGGCATGAACCCAACACAGGGGCTACCAATGAAAGCGGGTTTACTGCCCTTCCCGGCGGTTACCGTGACGGAAGTGGTAATTTCTCTCAATTGTCTAACTCCGCTTATTTTTGGTCTTCCACAGAGAAAAACCCTTCCAATGCCTGGGATCGCGAATTGAGTTACAAATACGGGAACGTGGACCGGTACGACAACTTAAAGACCAATGGGTTTTCAGTCCGCTGTCTGAAGAACAAATAACAGCAATCTTTACCGGATTATTTGCTTAACTGCTTCAAAAGCTTCAGCATACCTGCAATTACATTGTCCACCCCTGAATTCAGCAAGTGATTTCATTCCAAGCATCACCCGGTTGCTGTATTTCTCCGTGGTCTGACTGACATGAGCTAAAGCGGCCTGCTCTTTGATTTCATAGAATGCTGAAATATCAACATAATAATTGACTTCAGAGAAAATCTTTCCAACCCTCGGCAAAGGAACCTGTTCATAAAGGAATATCCTGTCAACATACCGGGCCGCCGATAAGACACTTTTCAGCGTATTTATGTGATCCTGGTGGGAATCTCCATTCCAATGGGTATAAATCGTATCAATCTTTAAATCGACCAGAACCCGTTCAATGGCAAAGATGGAATCCCGGTCAAATGGAACAAGCTGATCCTTGAAATCCAGAATGACCAGCTCTGCGCCAATGACCCTCGCAGCTGTCGTGGCTTCCCTGCGCCGTCGCTCTCCCTGTGGTATTATTTCTCCGTGAATATTCATGCAATCGGTACATGTCATGTGAAGGATCGTGACTTTGTCCCCGTTACTGACATGCCTTGCCAGCGTCCCCGCACATCCGAATTCAACATCATCCGGATGTGCGCCAATACCTAAAATATTACCCATAATATCCAGATTTTTTTAAAAAAACATGATTTCAAAGGACAAAGTTAAGATGAATTAAATAGACTGCATCTGGTTTAAAACAATTACTATCAACCATTTCAATTGACGTCTTTTAATTTTTTAACTTTGCATGCAATTTGGAAAACTTTGTATTCTTCACAAAGATGAAAAGAAAATTCAAACTAAAACTCATCTATTTTCTGTATCTTTTTATTGTCCTTCTTTTTCTTGGAGAAATCGGATTACGATTCCTGGGGTTCAAGCCTGATATTCTGGCAAAAGGTCCGACGCTATGGATAGAACCAAAAGAAACTTTCGTTCGGCACCCCAATATTTTCATTCCAGGGCAAAATCACATTTACCCAGTATGCTTTTTGATTCCGGCCCATAGTTGAATAACAAATCGATAAACGACATGTTGGGGACAAAATGTCCGTGTATCTGGGTATATTCCATGTGATGGAATTCCTGAAACACAAAATTAATCCCCGCATTATAAAACACCTCTTTTTCAATGTATGTACGGCCATCACGCCCGAAAACAAACGTTTTTGCATCAACCACCTTACACATATTAAGGATCAGTTCCGACTTTTTCCCTTCAATGGTATAACCCATATTTTTCAGGTTTGAAGTTTGATAGATGGGTGCTTTTATATCGAATTTCTTAAATGCATAGCGGATAATATCCATGAGGAAATCAATCAGCATGATGTGTTTGCGTTCATAAATCCCGGTAATCTCCGGAAATATTTCTTTGAAAAACGGAGCCCTGGAATAGGATAACGATATGGATTTAAGATGTTTTTTCTTCCAGAAATCGCCATCGATCTCAACCTCATTGGTCATCATGACGTGTTTCTGCACTCCTTTCAGGGGAACGATAAGCCATTGCCAACCTTCGTGACTGGCTGAAATCCTGATCTTGTTGTGGCTTTGCCAGTGTTCCTTAACGAATTGAACGGTATCGAGAATAAAATACACATCACCCATCGTGGCTTTGGAGATGTTTCCAAGATATGGCAGGAATTCGGGTTGATGGGCAACCAGTATAGTCCCCTCCATATCGATGCGACGGGGATCCTTGTTCAGTTCAACATGAATCGGATACATGATGATTTGCTTTTGGGTATATACAAACATACATAAAATTATTTCTTTTAAATAAAAGAAATATCCGGTTCTAAAAACGGGAACGGAATAGGTTTACTCTCAATACAAATTTTATCTGATCACTGATTGAGTATTTTTTTTACTTTTGATAAAAGGCAAATTACATTCATGGTCATCCCAAAGCTGGTGCTCCCGAAGTGGGTAAATAAGCACGTGATACAATTCGACAGGATTGAAGATATTCCTGAAGAGATATTTACAAGGATCTCGGACAACCTGAAGGATAAACAACCGGAAAATCCGGTCATTTCCATTTGTGTGATCGGATACAATGAAGAAAAGACCGTGCTGAATTGCCTTTCTTCCTTATCTGTACAAAAAAGCACCTATCCGATAGAGATCATCGTATCCAACAATAACAGTAAAGACCGGATGCAGGAACTTCTTGACCGTGTGGGTGTGAAATCTGTTATTGAAACAAGGCAGGGCGTCGGATGGGCCAGACAAGCCGGTATGGATCTCGCTAAAGGGAAATTCCTGCTCAATGCTGATGCGGATGTGATATATCCCCCGACCTGGGCCAATGAATTTGTTAAATGTCTGATGAAGAAAGACATTGCAGCTGTTTTCAGCCAGGATTCCTACATCCCTGACAGGAATAGACATCGTTTAAGTCTTGCCTTCTATGAGTTTTCGAGGGATGTTTCAATCTATTTACGTGGTTTTAAACGCCCGGAACTGAATGTTGGCGGGGGCAGTTTTGGATTCAGGACTGAAGAAGGCCGGAAAATCGGATGGAAAACCAATATTAAAAGAGGTGAAGACGGTTCAATGGCCTATGCATTAAAACAATACGGAAAAATCAAGTACCTCAATAATGACCGGACCCGAATCTGGTCAACAACGCGGTCGCTGAAGGAAAAAGAAAACCTGGTAACTCTTGTGTTTATAAGGCTTGGTAAGGAGATCAGGCGAATAAGGGAATATTTTATCCCTGAAAAAAAAGGATACAAGGACCGGGATGAAAATTTGCTGTAAAAGATTTCCTCTTGAAAATCTACCATGAACGATTCAAACCATGACACAAAAAGTCTGCCGCTCGTCTCCATTGTGACCGTGAACTACAACCAGGCAGCCGTTACCTGTGAGATGCTTGAGTCCCTGTCCAGGATTACTTATCCGAATATAGAAGTGCTGGTCGTTGACAATGGCTCATCGGTTGATGATCCTATTATGATTAAGGAAAAATTTCCCCAGGTAACGCTGATTGAGAATCATGAAAACCTGGGATTTGCCGGGGCCAATAACATCGGGATCGAACGGTCGTCGGGACCTTATATCCTCCTTCTGAACAACGACACGGAAGTTACCGAAGGGTTCCTTGAGCCTCTGGTTGATAAAATGAAATCTGATCCTCTGATTGGTGCCGTGAGCCCGAAGATCAGATATTATTATGCTTCCGATACCATCCAATACGCCGGGCTTACCCCCATCAACTCCTATACCGTCCGAAGCCGGGCGATCGGATTTTCAGAAACAGACAAAGGGCAGCATGATACCGATACCCTGACCGCATACGCGCATGGAGCAGCCATGATGATATCCAGAGAAATTGTCCGTAAAATAGGCTTGATGTCAACGGCTTTCTTTTTGTATTATGAAGAGCTCGACTGGGGTTTCCGCCTTCGTAAAGCGGGTTATAAGATTTATTACGTTCACAACTCCCTGGTTTATCATAAAGAGTCGGTTTCTATCGGGAAGCAAAGCCCGCTAAAAACCTATTATTTGAACCGCAGCCGCTGGCTTTACATGCGCAGGAACGTCTATGGATTCCGTTACCTGATCAGCATATTGTTTCAGGTTTTTCTTTCAGTCCCTAAAAATGCACTGGTTTATCTGCTGCAGGGTCGTATCGACCTTTTTAAAGCTTACATTTCAGCCGCCTGGTGGCATCTGAAGAATATGCTCAACGAAAGCCTTTACGAACACCCCTGTCTTAACGAGTGATCTTTATAAAGTACCGGATGCAGGAAACTTATAAAAAATACGAAGGAAAAGGTACCCTGAGAAAAGCCACTCCTTATCCGTTGGTTTCCATTGTTGCTGTCAATTACGATCACCCGGAAGTTACCTGTGATTTCATCGAGTCACTGCAAAAGATCACCTACCCGAACTTTGAGGTCATCATCGTCGACAATAAATCCCCACATGATGATCCATCCATTATCAAGGAACGTTACCCCAATGTCATTTTTTATCCGAGCCATGTAAACTGGGGATTTGCCGGTGGCAACAACCAAGGGATCATGCGCGCACGGGGAGAGTATGTCCTTCTACTCAACAATGATACGGTGGTAGACAAAGGATTCCTGGAGCCCCTCGTTATAAAGATGCGGTCGGATCCAACCATTGGTGCAGTCAGCCCGAAAATCCGGTTTTTTTATGATCCGGAAATTATTCAGTATGCCGGATTTCTTCCTTTGAATAAATTCACTGTCCGGAATGCTGCCGTCGGATATAAAGAAAAAGATACCGGTCAATACGACACAGACAGGGAAACTGCATACGCTCATGGCGCCGCAATGATGGTTCCGATGGAAGTGATCAAGAAGATCGGTCTCATGTCATATATTTTCTTTCTGTATTACGAAGAAGCAGATTGGAGTTTCCGGATAAAAAGGGAAGGCTATAAGATATGGTACGTTCATAACTCCATTGTTTACCATAAAGAATCGATTTCCACGGGGAAACTCAGTGCATTGAAAATCTATTACCTGAACAGGAACAGACTGGTATTCATGCGCAGGAATATGTTCGGCACCGATTTTCTTGTTGGAATCGTTTATCAGTTATGCATCGCCATTCCGAAGAATGCCCTGAAATTTTTACTGCGGGGGAAACCAGCGCTTTTCTACGCGTATTGCAAGGCAATCGGATGGCATCTAAAGAATATGTTTCATCAAGATGTTCACAACAATCCACAATTGTAGCTGACAGCCGTTTAACCACTGGTGATTAGACGCGAAATTGTTTATATTTGTTCATCGGAACCTTGAAAAGCCTGATATAAATCTTCTAGTAAAATCATGAAACTGTTATTGGTGATTTTCTATATCCTTCAATTCCTTCTCCTCTTTTATCTGGCATTTGGAACTTTTTATATATTCCTTTTCACTATTGTCCGACTAAAGCCTGATATTCCTCATGTTCACTTGTAACTATCAAACAATCAGGCATAATCTTATTAATTTTAACTTTTTCAAAAATAGACCCCTCT